>Ga0315535_1000872_pt1 | contig 20728 bp, 22 predicted proteins | sample SalMarSW160220MG_2_FD_203092 | JGI IMG/M metagenome (GOLD analysis project Ga0315535, IMG submission 203092) | Salt marsh sediment microbial communities from the Plum Island Ecosystem LTER, Massachusetts, United States - Salt Marsh Sediment SW1602-20 ... | reverse complement strand
TGCTCGAAAAAGGCCCGATAATAACATTCAGTTTCCTCAAGCAGCTGCTCTTTCTGCGTAGAATTTTCAATGTCCCTTGTGTCTCCGGGTTTCTTGGCATAGGCATAGCCTTAATCACTTCATTCCTATCGAACATCAAAGAAAAATATCAAAACGATAATATCGCCATTCTAGCCCAATCTTCTAGTCCTATCGAATGCAAAATCCATACCGGAATCCCAGTTTTGGACAACGTTGTCCAAAGGCAGCCGTAAAACTCCACCACGAAAGGAGGTGAGCAAATCATTTAAGGTATAAGCAGGCGAACATAAAGTCGCCAACAACATTAACCACGGGGTCAGTCGGTCATTGAGATCGGCTGGCCCTCTTTGCGTTTTGGACCCAACCAAAACACGAGAGAGGAGAACACATCATGAACAGAGAACTACTGGAAAAACCCTTTGAACCCGGCCAAATCAAGCAGCGGGTCGGAACACTTGGCAACACGCTCGATTATATCGAAGGACACGCAGTCATCAAGCGCCTCAATGAGGCCTTTGACGGCAAGTGGTCATTCGAAATCCTTCGGCATGAGATCCTGGAGGAGAAAGACGAGGTTGTTGTCCTCGGGAAGCTGACTGCAGAAGCAGTGGTTAAGGCCCAGTTCGGTTGCAGCCAGATTACCAGGGCCAAAGAAACCGGAGAAATCGTCTCCATTGCTGATGACCTGAAAGCGGCGGAAACGAGGTTCGAAGGGGAGGTCTTCATGGATAAAGTCTATAATCCATATATGAAAGGTAAGAAAAGAGCCCCATTTGTGCCCCACAACGACAAAAGGGAAAAAGACAGTGCGCCTAATTCCCTTTTATCACTACAAAAATAAGATTCTAGAATGGTCGGGACGACTGGATTTGAACCAGCGACTCCCGCGTCCCGAACGCGGTGCTCTACCAGGCTGAGCCACGTCCCGATGACATGAGGTATATCCTATTTTTTCGGGTGAAGCAAGGGGATTTTGTCTCCCAGGATTTGCATGAAGTTATCCATGATCCTGGCGGTGGCACCCCATATAACATCTCCCGAATACTCGTAACCGGGCGCCTGAAAGGATTTCCCCTCATGTTCAAATGTATAGTTTTTCATGCCGGCATATCGTGGGTGAAACACGGCCAAGGGAACTTCCAGCACCCTATCCACCTCGGCGGGATTAAGCGAATAGATGCATCCCGACCGGACAATGCCCACGTAGGGATGTATGAGAAAATTCGATACGAGCGTCAGGGTATCATCAATAACACCCAGTATCTCGATGAATTCCTTCGACAGACCTATCTCTTCCCGGGTTTCCCGCAGGGCTGTTTCCTTGAAAGAGCTGTCCTTTTTATCAACAGCGCCTCCAGGAAAGGATATCTGCCCCTTGTGATGCTCCACATTGTTTGTCCGCTTGGTAAGAAGGACAAAGATGTTCCTTTCTCTCTCCAGGAGAGGGAGAAGTACACCCGCATGGCGGAGAGAATTACCTCCGGCGTAAATCCTTCTTGGTTCCCTTTTAAGAAGGATATCCTTTATCATCTCCGCAGTATGATTCAGGCTGGGCATTGTAGCACCTTCATGGGGAAAGCAATTACTCATCTGGAGGCCCCATACATCTCAAGATAGGCGTCAAAGGCGGCCTTGATCTTTCCATCCATGGGCTTTTTTTCGCCGTTTACGAGAACGGATATCTTTTCCCGGTAAAGGAACTCCACTATTTCCCGGATCCCGGCTACCGCATAGACAGGAACGTCGCTCTTTTCAACAAATTCACCTATGGCATCCTTCCCCCGTTTGCCCACGACCACTTTACCATGCTCATCGTAGATCGCAGTTGTCTGCTCTCTGTCGATTCCGATCCCAATCCCTGTTATATGGTAATGGCTTTTTGAATCTCGGGCATGGTTCCTGATTTTTTCCAAAAGATCATATTTCGTGCCCATGGAAGTGGCCACGTCATCTACAATGAAGATACGGCACCCGTCAAAGAAGGCCCTGTTTACAAAAAGGCTTCTCGAGACACTTCCTTCACCGTGCGTCTTGGCCTCTTTTCGGTCGTACTCAAAAAGGATATCCCGGCCATGGTTTTTCCAAAGGGCAATGGCGCTAGAAAGGGCAATGGCGCTCCCCTTGTAGGAAGGACCCATGATGATATCCGTTTCTTCAACCAACCCCTTTGAGACTATCATATCTGCGAAAAAAGAGCCCAGCTCCAGGCTCAGACGACCGGTCTTAAACATGGCCATGTTCACAAAATAGGGTGTCGGTCTCCCATCTTTCAAAAGCAAGTCCCGATCAAAAAAAAGGGCTCCTGTGTCGGCGAGGATATGTGCCAGTTGTTCTTTGTAGTCTTCCATTCCGTAATCTTAGTCGAAAGCCTCAAATGGTTCAATAACATTTTCCGGTTCATCTCAATGGTGCAGATTTCAGGGAACGCTGCTGAGGTTGGCTACAATGTGGACAGATTTCTTGACACCCATGCCAAAAGATGATAGACAATAAGCTAATTTTGGTTACTATCGTCTTTAGTGAGGAGGTACTGCCATGTCTGAGGAACAAGTAGCCCTTGTGATCAAGTTTTTCTTGAAACCCAGTGTGGCTGCCATTGAAGTCACCAACGGGTCCATCAAGGTAGGTGACGTGCTCCGATACAAGGGGCATACCACCGATTTCACTGAAGAGATCAGCAGCATGGAGATGGACAACCAGGCTGTGGAAGAAGCAAAGGTGGGAGACCTCATCGGCATCAAGGTCAAAGAGAGGGTCCGGGAAAACGATCAGGTCTTCAAGGTGATGGACTAGTCCTGAATTTTCTGCAGGATCTTGGGGATGAGCCTTCGGACGTAGGCCTCACGATCGAAGGCGTTCAAGGCCGCGAATTCTCTGTAACCGGAGTGTGACCGGCTGAGAGTGGGAGTCTTTGCCTGCAGGCCGGGCGCCAGTTCATCAAACCGTGTGACCAGTTCCACAATGCTTGATGCTTCGCCGGGATAGTCATCAATCCATCCCAAGCGTTTCATGGACTCAAATCTAATCCGGTCCAGCAGAAAGAGATATCGGTCGATGACCTTCATCTTGTTCAGGGCATCAAGTTCATTGAATTCGAAGCCGGAACCCAGTCTATCAAGGTTCATTATCAGGTCGTAGAGATAAAACGTCCCTTTGTCCTTACCCTGGGCCAGATAGGCAAGGGTGGTCTTGGAAACTTCGGACAACTTTGTGTTCACCCCGAAACATTCCCCGAAGTGACTTACCCAGTTTCGGTAACCCTTCTTCGCAGCAATGAACAGCCTGCCTTCTTCCAGATTAACAATCCTTGACACGTTCTGAGTTCGACCCTTCGGCCTTCCCTTTCAATCTGAAACCGCAACGGACACAAAAGTGCCCCTTTGTCTGCTTGAGTCCGCATTCAGGGCAAAGGGTAAATCGATCAAATGAGGCCACAGCCATGGTTTTTCTGTCACGATCACGCTGTTCATGGTCCTTGTATTCCTCAATGGACACCAGGCCCCCCGCCTCCTGCAATTTTCGAGCGTAGCGGTTGGCCTCAGGCCGTGTTAGACCGCGTTTCACCACAAGGGGCGCCTTTTCAATCATGGGCTGCAAGGCTTCCATCGACACACCCATTCTGATCAACCGCAGCTCAAATGCGCTTTCATCACCATGGATGCCACAAAAAATAATCCGATATCTCGTCATGCGATCAGACCTGGACCCGCCATCTTCACAATCTCCATTGAAGACAGAAAAGCCCCACGGAATATCCTCACCATGGGGCCTCCACATTTTGTCCTGGCTCTGGCCCTTATCGGGGTCTTCGCGAGCCCTAAGACAGACATGCCTTTATGAATCCATAGAACAAAGGGGCAGGCTTTTCCATCCTTGATTTCAATTCAGGGTGCGCCTGGGTCGCCACGAAATATTTCAGATCGGGCAATTCGATGAATTCCACCAGGCGGCCGTCTTCAGACGTGCCACAGAAGACCATTCCATGTTCACTGATGGTTTCATGATATTCAGGGTTGACCTCAAAACGATGGCGGTGTCGTTCCGAAACCTCCTCGGACCCATACAGTTTGTGGACCACCGTTCCCTTCTTCAGGAGGGCCGGGTAGGCCCCCAGCCTCATGGTCCCCCCTTTTTCGGTCACCCCTTTCTGTTCCGGAAGGACATCAATGACGGGATGATCGGTCTTTTGATTTATCTCGGTTGAATTCGCACCGGCCAGTCCGCAGACGTTCCTGGAAAATTCGATAACCGCCAGCTGGAGTCCAAGACAGAGCCCCAGAAAGGGAATATTCCGTTCTCTTGCCAGATGGATGATCTCGATCTTTCCCTCCGTACCACGTGATCCGAAACCGCCCGGGACAATGACGCCATCCACCTCATCCATAAAAGAAGTGTCCTGAAGGTCCGTCGTCTCCACCCACTTTACGTCGATTCTGCATCCCAGATGGGCCGAGCAGTGGTTAAAAGACTCTATGATAGAGGCATAGGAATCTTCCAGCTTGGTGTATTTCCCGCACATGGCCACCGTAATGTTTCTCTTGGGATTCTTGAGGTTGTTGATGAGTTCCTTCCATTTTCTCAAGTCGGGGGGGCTGTAGATATTGAGCTTCTTGTGAATGATTTCGGGCAATCTTTCCTTCTCGAAGATCACGGGAATTTCGTAGATATCCTCCACATCCAGCCCGGTAATCACTGCTTCAGACTCCACATCACAGAAGGAAGAAATCTTTGACTTTATCTTCTTGGTAAGAAATTCGGAGCACCTCCCGATAATGATGTCCGGGAATATCCCCCTTTGCTTGAGGAGGTTCACACTCTGCTGGGTCGGCTTTGATTTTTGTTCATTCACGCCATAGGGGATAGGAACATAGGTCAAGTGGACATAGATTACGTTTTCCCTCCCCGCATCTTCTTTCATCTGGCGCATGGTTTCCAGAAAAAGTTCGTTTTCAATATCCCCGACAGTTCCGCCGATCTCCACAATAACGAGGTCGGCCTTCTCTTCCTGGGCCACATCAAGAATATGGTTCTTGATAACATCCGTCACGTGGGGGATATACTGCACGGTCTTGCCGAGGTAATCACCCCGCCGTTCCTTCTTCCTGACCATGTCAAAAACCTTTCCCATGGTCAGGTTCCACGTTGACCGGCAGGTAACGCCGAGGAAGCGCTCATAGTGACCGAAATCCATATCCACCTCGCCTCCGTCATCGAGGACGAAGACCTCGCCGTGCTCGAAGGGATTCATGGTTCCGGGGTCAACGTTCAGGTAACCATCACACTTTACGGGAATGATCTTGAGCTTGGAGGAAAGGAGGTGTCCGATGGAGGCCGCAGCGATTCCCTTGCCGAGCCCGGAAAGTACCCCGCCTGTAACAATGATATACTTAGTAGTCATTTGAATAATTCAGCAGAAATCAAAAAGAAAAGGTTATAGATTGCAGATGAAACTATCTGGAAATCAACGGTTAGTCAAGCCATAAAGTAAAAAACTGTGGCGTTCGAATGTACACCCCAGCTATATGGCCAATTTCCTTCAAGAAATACAATATAGGAGGCCGTTAGATCAAGATTATACAATATATTGATAATAAGACTTGACAAGGTGTTCCCAAAAGAGCGAAAATATATGTAACATTTTTTGGTTTCTGCGAATTTTGAAGCGTTTTTTTTAAAACATCGGGGGACCGCTGGTGGAACTAAAAAGAATCCTCATTGTCGATGACGAACCCTCCCTGTCCGCTTTGTTGAGCGAGGTGCTCGAGATTGAGGGAATCTACGTGGTCGACAGGGCTTTTGACGGCTTCGAAGGTCTGCAAAAATACAAGGAATTTTCTCCTGATCTCGTTATTATGGACATCAACATGCCCGTCATGAACGGTTATGATTCCAGCAAGCAGATCAAATCCTACGATCAGGATGCACGCATTCTTGTCCTGACCGGAAATGCCTCCGATAGCAGGGCGCAAAAGACCCTTAAAGAGGGTTTTGCCCTCGCCCTTCTTGAAAAGCCCATGAGGTTACCCGAATTCACACGCATCGTAAGCAAAAACCTGTCTCGTCCCCACTAACAACCAAGGATATCTGATTTCCTTACTTCTATGAGCTCAACAATCGCCATAGTCGGGCGTCCCAATGTGGGCAAATCCACGCTGTTCAACAGGCTTTCAAGAGCCAGAAACGCCCTGGTGGATAACGCGCCCGGCGTCACAAGGGACCGTCTCTACGCAAGCATCATCTACGACGGAATTCCTTTCACGCTCATTGATACCGGCGGATTTGAAGACATCGGCCAGGACCCTCTGCTGAGCATGGTCAGGGAACAGGTCCTCAGAGCCGTTGAAGAGTCGGACGCGGTACTTTTCATGGTGGATGGCAAACAGGGAATCACGCCTGGCGATGAAGAAATGGCCGCCCTCCTTCGTCGGATGGCAAAAAAGGTCTTTCTGGCAGTTAACAAGCTCGATGGACCGGAACATGACCATCTTCTTGCTGATTTCTATAGCCTGGGGATTGATCCGGTCCTGCCGGTCTCGGCGGCCCATGGCTATGGTCTCAGGGCGTTGATGGCAGAAGTGACTAGGGATCTGCCGGATACAATCGCCGGGGGATATAATGCCGACCGGACGAGAATAGCGGTCCTGGGGCGCCCAAACGCCGGCAAGTCCTCCCTCATCAACCGTATACTTGGTCAAGATCGGTTGGTCGTCAGCGACCTTCCCGGGACAACCAGGGATTCGACTGACACGGAGTTCGCCTGGCGCGGAAACAAATATGTCCTGATAGACACTGCTGGGATCCGAAAAAAGTCAAAAGTCAGGGAAAAAATCGAAATATTTTCTGTCATAAAAGCGCTCAGGAGCATTGACCGATGCCATGTTGCCACTATTCTCCTCGATGCGGACCGGGAAATTTCGGAACAGGATGCCCGCATTTGTGGTTATGCTCTGGATAAAGGCAAGGGGATTGTACTGGCACTGAACAAGTGGGACCTGATGAGAAATGAACAAGACAGACGGAAAAGGATTGAAAGTGAAGTGGAGCGTCAGCTGAAATTCGTCGCTTTTGCCCCCATCGTCCGTCTTTCCGCTCTCACAGGGGAACGGGTCATGAAACTCTTTGACAAAATAGACCTGGTCTACTCCCAGTATATCACCCGTATCAGCACGTCAGAGGTCAATAAAGCTGTTGGTGAAATGATCCAGGTTCATCCCCCACCGCGAATAGGCCGGGGTCAGCTCAAGTTTTTTTATGCGACCCAGACCAACACAAAGCCCCCCACATTCGTTCTTTTTGTGAACAGACCGGACATGGTCCACTTTTCCTATGAACGTTTCCTGACGAATCAGCTTCGTGAACATTTCAACCTGGTGAACACCCCTATCCGATTGATCTTCAGAAAGAAGTAGAGCAATTTTGACGCAATCAATGCGCCCCTGTGTGTGGGAGATATATGGACCGTCATCAGAAGTATTTCTGATTTTTGAAGATCATCTCCACGCGGCGGTTTTTCGCCCGTCCGATTATGGAATCATTCGATGCCACGGGATGGGAGGCGCCATAGCCTCCGATGGCAATGCTCTCGGGCGAAAGTTTTTCATCGGTCACGAAGTAGTGCATCACATTGTAGGCCCGGGCCAACGAAAGGGCTCTGTTGGAATCATAGCTTTCAGTATGGATGGGGACGTTGTCCGTATAGCCGTCAATATATATTTGATAGCTGCTCCGCCGCATGAATCTCGCGATCTTCATGAGGACCGGCCTTGCCCCATCTTTTATTTCCGCGCTGCCTGAGTTGAACAGCAATGCCTGCCCGAATACCAGTTTGAACCCCCCTTTTATTTCCTGAAAGACCAGGGAACCGCTGGCACCCTTGAAGAGCTTTTCAGCGCTCTCCGAGGGAATCTCCATACTTTCCTCCTGATCTTCATCTCTCCTCACAACCAAAGCATCCTTAAGGGTCTCAGCCAGGCTGCTGATCAGACTTTCCCTTGGATGGGCTATCTCACCATACTCCTTGAATGCCAGGATGCCGCAACTGCTGGTGAAGTTGTGAAACATGCTTTTCATCTTCAATTCATTCATGGACGACATGGAAAGAAGCAGGACAAAAAAGGTGAGCAAGAGGGTGGACAGATCCGAAAAGGTCACCATCCAGGCCTGGGTATCCATTTCCTCTTCAGCCCCTCTTTTTTTCTTCCCGCCTTTAGCCACTCCCCCCCCCTCTCAACTTGAAGAGAAAGCCCTTGATGTCAAGAATGATGTTTTTATTCCTCGGTCTGTATCGTAAACGGGATGGAAGTTTTGAACGGTAATTGCAGATGATCTCCACTTGACGCTTCTTTTCCTTCTGCTCCCCCGAAATATTTTCTTCCCCATTCCATCTGCCAAGGCCGTGGGCCACCATTTTCTTCCCCGGTACCTTGGCATCTTCTTCAAACAGGCTGTAAACAGCCATGGCCCTTTGGGTTGAGAGGTACATCCCCTTCTTCATAGGATCAGGATCAAAAACCGTCTCGGCCTGGTCAACGAACCCCCTGAATTCAATCAGACCCGGTGAACCTTTAAGGACACCCGCCACCGCCATGAGAAATGGTTTTGCATCGCCTTTGATGCCAGAGGAACCTTGTGCAAAGAGCACCCTGTTGTCCAGAGAAATGACGATCTTTTCCCTCTGCCTCATGATCCGGACATCTGCGTCCAGACCGTTTTTGAAGGCAATATTCTGCAACCGCGCAAAATCGACCTCTTCCTTGACCATAGGGGCGGATCCAAGGGTAATATTTATTCCTTTTTCCTTCCCCAATACGGACTGCGCTCCAGGCTTGAACCCAAAGGCCCCGATAAGGGAATTGAGGGCTTCGCGCTTTCTCTGCGAATCGATGGTGGAAATGGATATGAGGAGTACAAAAAACGTCAGGAGCAGGGTCATGAGGTCGGTATAGGTGGTGATCCACGCGTTCGTGTTTATGCTTTTTTCTTCCTGCCTGGTCTTCCCCATTGGTTGCTTCCTGTATCTGATGCTGTGGTAAGAGGCAAGTCCCTCTGGACTTTCCATCCTGAATTTCACCTGCTCTTGCGGACAATCAGCAAGAGACACGCCAAAATATTGGCTCTTTACGTCAAACAGATGGCCATTTCTTCCTTCATGCCACCCTATCCCTGACCACCACCTGATTTGAGCAATTCTCATGCCAAAGGTGGTTGGTTGCCTTCATTGATAGTCATTGGGGGTAGATTGTCCACTCGAGTGCCTGGACAGGCAGGCGCCATATTCCTACGCCGGATTATGGGCTTGACAGAATGTCCGTGATCTGATTCATTCGAAATCGCATTGCCTGCTGCCATTTCACTGATAAAATCCTGAGGAGAATCCCATGAAGATCAAAATAAGGATCGGGACAATGGTGCTTGATGTAGAGAGAGGAACCCATGGAACTGCCTGATATCATCTATCAAAAATCCGATGCCGTAGCCTCCATATCCCTCAACAGGCCGGAAACAAGAAATGCCTTCACACTGCCCATGCTGGACAGCCTTACAACAGCTCTTAGCGATGCGCAAAGGGATGAGCGCATAAGAGTCATTGTCCTCAGTGGTCAGGGAAATGCCTTCTGTTCCGGCGGAAACATCAAAGACATGGCCAGTGGGAAACTCACTTCATGGGACATGAAGCGTTTCCTGTGGGAACATGTCCAGCGCATCCCGCTGCTCATGGAAGATCTGGACAAACCCGTTATCGGAGCAATTGACGGTCCCGCCCATGGGGGCGGCTTTGACCTTGCCATGGCCTGCGATCTACGCGTCGCGACCGACCGGGCCACCTTTTGTGCTGCCTATGTGAGAATCGGTCTGGCCCCCGGCAACGGCAGCGCTTATTATTTAACGAGATGCCTTGGTGTGAGTCGGGCACTCGACCTCCTCCTCACCGGCCGTGTGATGGAGATGCGGGAGGCCCTGGATCTGGGGCTGGTTCAAAAGACAGTCCAACCGGAAAATTTTCAGGAGGAGATCAACGCCTATGCCGCCCAGATGACCCGATGGCCTCTCCAGTCTCTCAAGGCCGTAAAACGGGCCGTACGAAACGGCCTTTGTTCGGACCTTCGGAGTCACCTGGATTACATGTCCTCCCAGTTGGCCCTGCTTTCACAAACCCCTGAGCACATGGAGGCCATCAGGAAGCTGACTCAAGAAAAGTAAAGAAATTTATGTATACATTCCCATCTTTTTTTGCTAATGTTTCAAAAAAATATACAGTCATATACAAGTATGGTCCCCGGCCCCCGCGTTGGTGCGGTCAGGAGAATCCCTAACCTGCATCTCTGAGCCATGGCATCCGACTCCTGTATAGACAAATACCGCCTCAAAACCACACGAATAGGATTTGCCCATGAACGTGAAAAGCACTGATCCTCTTACCCCTGTCGCACGCCTGAAAGAGATTTCCACCTGGGTCTCTTCCGTCCTGGATCTGGACCACCTCCTGGAACTCATTATCGACAGCGCCACCCGTATGATGAAGGCAAAGGCGAGCTCTCTCCTCCTCCTGGATCCCCGTACACGAAAACTCTACTTCAAGGTGGCAACCGGAGAAAAAAAGGAAGAAGTTCGCAAATATGAAATCGATATGGGACAAGGAATCGCCGGATATGTGGCGCAGAAGGGCGAGCCCCTGCTCATCCCGGATGTACGAAAAGACCCCAGGTGGTATAAAAGGATCAGTGAATCGACCGGTTTCGAAACCCAATCCATAGCCTGTGTGCCCATGGAAATGGATGGCGAAGTCATTGGGGTCGTTGAAATTATCGATAAGGAGGATGGAAGCCCTATTCGGGAGGAAGACATGAATACACTGACTGTCTTTGCCCAGCTTGCGTCCCTCGCCATCAGCAACGCCAGGAAATTTGACCGGTACAAGAAAGAAAACAAAGACCTGAAGGAAGAACTGGAAACCAAATACCAGATCATCGGAGAAAGTCCCATCCTTCAAAAGGTCATTTCAGATGCATTCAAAGTAGCCAACTCCAAGACCACCACTCTCCTGGTTGGAGAGAGCGGAACAGGGAAGGAACTGCTTGCCCGCCTTATACACCGCGCCGGACCCAGAAGAGACGAACCCATGATCGCCCTCAATTGTGCCGCTTTTCCGGAAACTCTCCTGGAAGCGGAGCTCTTCGGTTTTGAAAAAGGCGCCTTTACAGGGGCCTTGAATCGGAAAATAGGCAAGTTTGAATTGGCGGATGGGGGCACGATCTTCCTCGACGAAATTGGTGAAATGACACCCGCAATGCAGGCAAAGCTGCTCCGGGTCCTGCAGGAAGGCCTGTTTTACAGGGTTGGAGGCAACAAATCCATTTCCGTGGACGTGAGGGTGATTTCCGCCACCAACAGGGATATTTCCAAGGAAGTGGCTGAAGGCCGTTTTCGTGAGGACCTCTACTACCGCCTTAATGTGGTGCGAATCACCATTCCTCCCCTCCGGGAAAGAAGAAGAGACGTTCCACTCCTCGTCAACTATTTCCTGGAGGAGTTCGGCCAGGAAAGGGGATCTCATTCCCTGAAGATCTCGGACCAGGCCCTGGAAAAACTGCTGAACTATGATTGGCCGGGCAATGTGAGAGAACTTCGCAATGCCGTGGAAAGGGCCGTTGTCATGGGAAACGGTCAGGAAATTCTCCCCGAAGACCTTCCCATCTCGGGCGGGAAAACCAAATCTTCGGGGTTGGAAGTGGGGCTCAGCCTGAAGGAGGCCCTGGATAATTTCAAAAAGGATTTTGTGGTGCTGAACCTTAAGGATACAGGGGGCAACAGGAGTAAGGCGGCAAAGGTCATGGGCATACAGAGGACCTATCTGTCGCGCCTCATTTCAAAGTACGATATTGTGGGGATTTGACGACCGGCCGCCGAGCATGATCCTGCTGCAGTGCCCTACAACGCACGATGAAGACATCTAACGAAGTCATCGTCTTATTCACCGGAACTCAGGAGCACGACCTGAGGGTCTTTTTTGGACGCTTTCTCATAGTGCACCGACATGGACGGCTATTCGGGCTTTATGCCACCCAAGCCTTAGTGATCTCTTATGAGTATCCCCAAAACCCCAGAGGGGTGTATCAACTTGTTTTCTAATGGCACTCATCTTTAACAGAAATAGTGCCAGGGCCTATGACGCCTGGTACAAGTCCCGACAGGGCCAATCCTTTGACCGTACCCTGGAAGCCGTATTTTGCTCTTTTCTCGATCCCTGTCCGGGTGATCGAGCCCTTGACATCGGTTGTGGTTCCGGCAATCACCTGCTTGCTCTGAACAGACTCGGCCTCGACATCACCGGCCTGGACGCATCTTCCAGTATGATCCGCAGGGCCAGGGAACGGCTGGGCGGGCGATGTACGCTCAAAATAGGAAGGGCGGAGGACCTTCCATTTGAAGACAACGCAGTTGACTTCGCCTTACTCATTCATACCCTTGAGTTTCTCGACGACCCCCTCCCGGCCCTGAGAGAGGCCGGAAGGGTTGCCAGGAAAAAGGTATTTGTGGGTATCATGAACACTTTATCCTGCGATGGTATCTTGAGGAAATTCAAGGGGTACTTTGGCAATCCCCTCTTTCGCCATGCCCATTTTTTCAACCTCTGGCAAATCAAGTCCGTCCTAAAAATGGCCTACGGCCCGGTTCCGCTTTCCTGGCAGTGTGTCCCTCCCTTTTTTTCAAAACCGCCCGCCCCGGGCCACGATAACACCGGATCCTGGATAGACAAGCGTCTTCCTTTCGCGTCCTGCCTTTGCTTCTCAGCGACCCTAACCTATACGACAAAGACCCAGAATCTGCCTCTCAAAATGCGACTGAAGGGGGCGAACCGTGGGGTGATCGGCGCCAAAGCCCTTCAAGATCTTAAACACGTTAACGGAGGGAACCAGCATGAAAGAGGGCTATCTTTATGAGAAACTGGATCAAGATCGGGTTCGCTGTTTCCTTTGTAATCATCAATGTCTGATCAAAGAGGGGGCAAGAGGCATCTGTGGCGTCAGGGAAAACCAATCGGGAAGCCTCTTCACCCTCGTTTACGACAAGGTCATTGCAGCCCACACCGATCCTATAGAAAAGAAACCCCTGTTTCACTTCCTTCCCGGGACCCGGTCCTATTCCATTGCCACGGTGGGGTGCAACTTCAGGTGTCTTTTCTGTCAAAACGCCGACATATCCCAGATGCCGTCGGATCATCATCGCATCTATGGCGATAAAATGACACCTCGAGAGATCGTGCAGAAGGCCGTGAGTGCAAGCGCGGCCACCATATCCTATACCTACACCGAGCCCACCATTTTCTTCGAGCTTGCCCTGGATACTGCGAGATCGGCCGCCAATGCAGGCCTGAAGAATATCTTCGTTTCCAACGGCTATATGAGTGAGGACTGCCTCAAAGAAATCCACCCCGACCTTCATGGCGCCAACATTGATCTCAAGTCATTCAACGACCGATTCTACAGGGAGCAGTGCGGGGCGAAACTGGGTCCGGTGCTCAGGAATCTCGCCACCCTGGTAGAAATGGGGGTATGGCTTGAAGTAACCACTCTGATCATTCCCGGTCTGAATGACTCTGTCCATGAACTGAAGTCCCTTGCCCGCTTTCTTGCCGATCTCAATCCGGATATCCCCTGGCACATCAGCCGGTTTCATCCCACCTATCGTCTTCTGAATCTGCCGGCTACCCCTGCTGAAACCATTCACAGGGCATGCGACGTGGGTTACGAAGCCGGGTTGAAATACGTTTATCCCGGCAATATCCCCGGAGACAAAGGTGAAAAAACATTCTGCCACGGTTGTGGAAAAACGCTCATCGACCGATTCGGTTTCCAGGTGCAAGAAAACAGCATCCTGAACCACCAGTGTCCCCATTGCGGGGAAACCATCCCGGGTGTCTGGGACTGATCCGATACAAGCCCAAAGCCACCTTCTCATTTAAGTGAGGCAGATAATGCCTTGATGTCGGTTCAGGGCGGAAAGTATCCGGTTGACGGATTAGCCCCGAACATGCAATAATATTCCTTCTGATGCAGCCTGATCTTGACCAGTTGATGAAGCAGGCCCTGCAAGAAGCCGGTGAGGGTTTCAGATGCGGAGAAGTGCCCGTTGGTGCGGTCCTTGCCCGGTTAGACGGCGGGATTGTGGCGAAGGCCTACAACCAACCCATTAGGCTCAATGATCCCACGGCCCATGCTGAAATCCTTGCCCTCAGGGAGGGTTCCCGGGTTTGCCACAACTACCGCATGCCGGGAACCATTCTCGTGGTCACCATTGAGCCCTGCCTCATGTGCATGGGAGCCATTATGAATGCACGCGTAGGGCATCTGGTCTTCGGCGCACCCGATCCAAAGGGGGGGGCCGCAGGTTCACTCTATGATATCGCTGGAGATGGAAGGCTTAACCACAGGATCAAGGTCACTTCCGGTGTAATGGAAGATGAGTGTAGAAATCTGATACAGGACTTTTTCAAGATACGACGATAGGGGAGATCCGTGTTTTCGTGGAGAGGTACCGAAGTGGTCGTAACGGGGTCGACTCGAAATCGACTTGTCCCGTGAATAGCGGGGCACGTGGGTTCGAATCCCACCCTCTCCGCCAAAACAAACGAAAATGGTTTGACAAGACATCAGGATAGAAACTATCTTGTGTTGCCCGTTCATCCTGTCGAGGATGGCCAGGTTATCGCGGAGAGATGTCCGAGCTGGCCGAAGGAGCGCGACTGGAAATCGCGTGTACCACCAAAAGTGGTACCGAGGGTTCGAATCCCTCTCTCTCCGCCATCCTCTTAAACGCAATTTGATGACTTCGTAATAAGCCTATGAGCAACGAAGAGGAACCGAACCTGCCAATCTTTTTCAAATGCTTTCTAAACACTCCGGAGGGGATGGACGCCGATTTGGGGTTTAGCGCTGCATCATAGAAGCGCGCAAGGCTTAGGAGGCGTAAACCTCAAATAGCCGTCCATGTCGGCGTCTGGTGCCAAGTGCACTATGAGAAAGCATCCGAAAAAGACCCTCAGGTTCTCCTCCTGAGCTCTGGGGAATGAAACGACTTCGTTGGAAGTCGTCATCATGCCCATGGACGGACTTTTTACGGGTCCATCAACGCTTGATGACTACCCGAGAAGCCATCAATAATTCATATAACCTTCTTGAATAACAAGCACATATGACCTATTACGAGGTATTAGCGAGAAAATGGCGTCCCCAACGGTTTGAGGATGTTATTGGCCAGGAACATGTCACCCAGACGCTGGTCAATGCCATCAAGACCGAAAGGCTCGCCCATGCCTACCTGTTTGCCGGTCCAAGAGGGGTGGGCAAGACCTCCGTGGCACGAATTCTGGCCAAGGCCATCAACTGTGAAGCAGGCGATCCGGGCAACCCGTGCAATGGCTGCCAGTCGTGTAAGGATATTACCGTCGGTTCATCCGTGGATGTACAGGAAATCGACGGCGCTTCCAACAGGGGCATTGACGAAATCAGGGAGCTTCGTGAAAACATCAACTATATGCCTTCTTCGAGCAGGTATCGGGTCTACATCATCGATGAAGTGCACATGTTGACCTTGCCCGCCTTCAACGCCCTGCTCAAGACCCTTGAAGAACCGCCTCCCCATGTCAAGTTCATCTTCGCCACCACCGAGGCCCACAAGGTGCCGATTACGATCCTTTCGCGGTGCCAGCGATTTGACTTCAAACGAATCCCCGTCGCCCAGATCGTTCAGCACCTCTTGAACATTACGGCCCAGGAAGATATTCATATCAGCAAAACGGGACTCGCCCTCATTGCACGAGAGGCCGAAGGAGGCATGAGAGACGCAGAAAGCCTTCTTGACCAGGTGACTTCCTTTTCCGGCAAGGAAGTGGAAGACAATCAGGTGATTGACATCCTGGGGATCGTGGATCAAAACATCCTTTTTGAGACATCCCGGTCCATCATTGAAGGTGATCAAAAAAAATGTCTGGAGATAGTGGAACAGATCTACAATTATGGCTACGACATCAAGGCCTTTTATCGCACCCTGATGCAGCACTTCAGAGACCTGCTCATCAGCCTGATCACCCACGAGGGTCTCCTCCTGGACATGTCCGAAACTGACCGGGAAAGGGCCGGGAAGCAGGCGGAAAAGGCTGGACATGAGAGGCTGCAGATCATGTTGAATGTTCTCATCCAACATGAAGAAGGCCTGCGATATACGACCCACCCCCGGATCCTGCTGGAAACCACCTTGCTTCAATTGTGCCGTGTGGGGGATTTCCTCTCATTCGACGAACTCCTTAAGAAGGTGGCGGCCCTGGAAAACCGTTTAGGTCAAACCCCTTCCCAGGCTCCCTCGGCAGGAGTCCATACGGTTTCAGAACCCCCTGCAAGCTGGGATGACGAGGAAAGGGGCGAAGAACCGCCCCGGACCGCACATGATGCAGAGGATCCCGGCGAATGGGAACGTTTTGTATCCTTCCTGGCCTCCAAAAGCAGGGGTATGTCCAGGGTCATGAAGGAATGGGAGTGTCTGCAATTGACGGGTGATACCTTGGAATTGATGAAAGGGTCCAGATCGTTTTCCGGGGCCTACTTTGACGACCCCGAGAATCTCGAGCAGTTGAGGGGCTATTGCAGGGACTTTTTCGGACGGGACCTCCATATAAAACTCGTGGGGGCCAGTAAATCTCCCCCTATTGGAAAGGCTCCAGCCCCGGCAGAGGCCACTGAAAAGGCTGAAAAAGACCCCCGTGGGCATTTGCCACCCTCAGTTCAGGACATTATCGACGTTTTCAAAGGGGAGGTCGCCCCGGAAAGCTCTCCTGACAAACCGGAGTCAAGCTGAATGAGATGTATCCGCATTCCCCAAGGGCTTGGCAAAGAAAAGTGAATGTCAGCGGCCCGGGAACATAAGGCACACAAAGGAAAACGACCGCAGGTGTATTTTTAGTACGTCGGGACCATTTTTCAAATGCAACGCAGCAGATACGGACAAATTCGCCATGGGAGTCCAGCGCATCGCGGGATGAAAAATCCGGGCTAAATCCATTCTACCTGACTGATGTTCATATCACTTTCCGAATCTCCGGTATTTGGAACGCCTTCCGGCTCGATGAGAAGCGCTTCATATCCTTCCTGAGATGCCGGTTTGTGTTCTACTCCCTTTGGGATGACAATCATCTCTCCGGCATTCAGTTCAACCACCTCATCCCTGAAATGCATCATCATCACGCCATTGAGAATGATGAAGGTCTCATCTGTATCCGAATGGCTATGCCAGACAAACTCCCCTTTAAATCTGACAACCTTGAATTCGTAATCGTTCATCTTGGCGATAATTCGCATGCAATAATCTTTGTCAGGGAGTCTCGAAAACTTTTGGGCGAAATTGATCTTGGACGGCGGCATCATTTTGTTATTTCCCCTTTTTCAGAATCACCGTCTTGCTTAAAAGGACCCTCGGTCCTTCAACAGCTTGGAGACCTGCTTTGCGGGCTTTTTGAACCATATCTTCAAACGCCTTTTTTGAGACATGAAAGGGTGGTTCGACCACGAGGACTTTCCCGTTCGGTTTCATTAAGGTTACAACCTCACTGAAAAGTTCTTCGATATTCGGAACTTCGTGAACCATGTAGAACAACAGCACAAAATCAACAGGTTCTGACACACCTATTCTGTTTGCTTCGCTTTTATGCAGTGTAACACGTCCCTCAAGTTCTGTTCCTTGAATCTTGTCTCTCAGTTTTTGAAGCATGCCTTCCTGCAAATCAGCAGCAATAACGCGGCCGGATTTCCCAACCATGTGAGCCATATCAACAGCGAAAAAACCCGGGCCACAACCCACATCCAGAACCGTCATCCTTTCTTCAATGTAGGGCTCCAGTATTTTCAGGGGATTTTGTATCCACCTTCGAATCCTGTTATCGAGACTGCCTGCCCTTTCAACAGGGCACACACGATTCTTTCCAGGGTTAACCATATCACTTTTGCCTCAATCGCTAAACGGGCGAGTTCCTCTCCTGCCAAGATGGTTTGACTGTGAAACTGCGGGCTCATCGTTACGTCCAGGCGGTGCATTGATGAGCGTGTGCGTCTTCAACCGCAGGCATATTAAACATATTCATACAGCGGCATTTCCAAGTCAAGTCGTTTGGCGCTTTTCCTTAATTTTGATGGAATCGTAAAAAGCTGGTTTATGCCGCAAGCGGCAGTCTATGAGCAACGAAGTGGAGGAGAGCCTGACACTCTTTTTCAGACCCTTTCTAAACACTCCGGAGGGGATGAACGCCCATTTGGGGTTTAAGGGTAGCGATTAGAGAGCGCCAGGGCTTCTGGAGGCGTAAACCCCAAATAGCCGTCCATGTTGGAACCCTGTGCCAAGTGCACTATGAGAAAGCGTCCGAAAAAGACCCTCAGGCTCTCCTCCTGATCTCCGGTGAATGAGACGACTTCGTTGGAAGTCCGTCCGTGGACTTTTTACTGACGGAAATCGAAAAGTGCGATTTTCGGTTTTCTTACAAATCAACGGGTTACAAAACAACCCATTGATTTGCGTGCCCGTCCATGGGCACGATGATGACTTCTTACAAAGTCATCAATTTTCTAAAGGGAAAAATCAGGAGAGGAGAGAAGTTGTCGGTCATTGAAAGTTTGCGAAAAGCCCCGGCTGGCCCATTCCAAGAATGCCATGTTGGGAAATCATGAGAGACGTTATTGATACAATATACTTTCAGGAATTGGCCGATCAAATCTAGGGAGATGTTTGCAGGCGGGCATTATGCAAATACAGATGAAACAGAGAGAGCTTACACCTTGCGGGTATGAGGCGATGAATACGACGTATATCCTCATGCGTTCGGGATTCATCGCATGGGCAAGAATGACCAGAATCCTCACGAATATTTTTATCCATTTCTTATTTATTATGTATTTAAATCAAAAAAAGTTGAAATAAGCCATGAATGGATATCAGAGAAAGATATTCCGGGCGCCCCCACATTTTTCTCTGAATCAGAAACTCGCTCGAACCGCAAATGAGTCTACGGATGGGCATCAGGTTCTTTCGAAATTTTGCGTTCCACATCTTTGAAAAGATCATTAGAGATAATGTACCGAACCTTCGGATTGGTCCCTTCAGACGCAAGAAGTGCCTTTGGTTTCGGAATTTTGTTCAGCATCAGATTTTGAGGATCATCCAGGTCGACGAAGGTCATTGCCTGTGAGGGGCAGGCTACCACGCATGCAGGTTCCTTGCCTTCATCGATTCGATGTGCACATAAGGTACACATGGATGCCTTTCCTGTTGGATGCACACGGTTTGATTCCGCCCTTGCCTGTAAAGGCACATCCTGGCCGGGAAAATACTCTTTATCAGGATTGATGCTTATTACCCCGTAAGGGCACGCTGCTATGCAGGTATGAGCACCCCTGCACTTGTCTTTATCAACAAGAACAATGCCGTCTTTGCGTTTCTGAATAGCTCCATTCGGGCATGCCTTTTCGCAGGGTGGATCATCACAGTGCATACAGGCATATCGGAAATAAATGATACGTTCCAATGATTCATTTTCCACCTCCAAGACTTTATTCCACGATACACCCGGTCGGGTAAGATTTTCCTCTTTGCACGCTATGACACATGTCATGCATCCCGTACACCTGTTGAGATCAACAACCATTCCATATTTTGCCATGTATACTTAGCCTCCCTTCTTGCTGGGTCTCATTTATATTTTGCTCACTTGACAGACGACTTCTTTAAAAACAGGAAACCCGGAGATGGGATCGAATTGCCTTGGTATCAACTCATTCACATTGGCCTTTGCCCAACCATGCATGATGCCAACAACACCTCGCGGAACCATAATCGTTGGTTTTGCCTTCACTTGCATTTGGCCCCAGGCTGTTTTCAGAATGATTTCATCGCTTTCTTGTATTTTTCTTTCTACAGCATCTTTGGGATTGATGGTCAGCAGGGGTTCTCGTTGAAGTTCCAACAACCACGGGGCATCCTCCCGCCACTTACTATGGGTGATAAAAGGAATTCTTGACCCGGATATTAGAATCAAAGGGTATTCAGTTGTTGTTTGCATGGGCTCTTTGTATTCGGGTAGAGCAGGGTACCCATACTCTTTCAGGGTCGTTGATACGGCCTCAATTTTTCCGGACGGCGTCATAAATCCTGGCTTCTTGTCCGGCCTTATATCTCCAGTTTCATGCTTTTTAAACAACTCAGGACCCTTGGCAGGAATACCAATTCCCCTTTCCTGGTTTTTTCTCAAATCATCATAGGTTATCTTCCATAACCCAAGGATCTCATTGCAGGCCGCTTCCACGTCGCCGTCGAAAAAAAGATCTTTGTATCCCAGCCGTACTCCGATATCGAGCGCTATTTTCCAGTCTTCTTTGCACTCACCCAAAGGAGCGATCGGGCTGCGCCCGAATATTTGTCGCTCGAAAAAGGCAAACGGGGCCTTCCGTTCATAATTCATAGCTGCCGGCAAAACAAGGTCCACATAATCATGGGTCCAGGGACGGTAAAAATAGTCCACTGCCATAGCAAATTCCAGACCTCCAATGGCCTGTTGATATTCATGGGATTGAGGCCAAATCATGGTGTTCAGACCCCATCCGAGAAGGCCCTTGATTTTTCCTTCCTTTATCCATTCAACAAGATAATTGGTTTGAACCTCCCACATCTT
>Ga0315535_1000870_pt1 | contig 20738 bp, 18 predicted proteins | sample SalMarSW160220MG_2_FD_203092 | JGI IMG/M metagenome (GOLD analysis project Ga0315535, IMG submission 203092) | Salt marsh sediment microbial communities from the Plum Island Ecosystem LTER, Massachusetts, United States - Salt Marsh Sediment SW1602-20 ... | reverse complement strand
GGCATCTGATGGAAGCGTTATCGCTACACGACCTATTTATGCAGGTAAGGCATTGATGGATGTTAAAGTTACAAGTCCTATTAAAGTAATAACAATTCGTCCTAATGTTTTTAAAGCTCTTCCAGTTGATGGAGTCAATTTGAATCAAACGACTAAGGATGTAACTTCACCTGATCTTTCAACAAAAGTTGTAGAATTTAAAAAATCAGAGGGAAAGATGGATGTAGCTGAAGCTGATATTATAGTGTCCGGAGGACGTGGTTTAAAAGCTCCTGAAAATTTCAAGCTTGTTGAAGAATTAGCCGATGCGCTTGGCGCCGCAGTTGGAGCCTCAAGAGCTGCAGTTGATGCTGGCTGGCGTCCCCACAGGGAACAGGTCGGGCAAACTGGAAAAACAGTTTCACCATCTTTATATGTTGCTTGCGGAATTTCTGGTGCAATTCAGCACCTGGCAGGAATGTCATCTTCAAAGTATATTGTTGCCATTAATAAAGATAAAGAAGCACCTATTTTCGGTGTCGCAGATTATGGTATTGCAGGAGATGTTTTTGAAATATTACCTGAATTGACAAAAGAAATAAAAAAGATTAAAGGATAAATTATCGGGTGAATTAATTGAATAAGATTCAATGTGAAATTTTAGGCTTATCATCCAGTCCCTCAACGGGTGGAGCATATGCAATACTTTTGAAAGAGATGCACGGTAGCAGAAGACTTCCGATAATAATCGGCGCTTTTGAGGCACAGGCAATTGCACTTGAAATTGAAGGGATAAAACCTCCCCGCCCTTTAACACACGATTTATTAAAGAGTTTTCTTGATAATGTTGGGGCTACGATAACTGAAGTTTTAATAGATGAACTTCGGGAAAATACATTTTATGCCAAAATTATTCTCGAAATGTCCACACTAACTAATGAAATTGATGCACGCCCAAGTGATGCAATTGCTCTTGCAGTAAGGGCTCAATCACCAATATTTGTAGCGGAATCGGTTATGGACGCCGCAGCTTTTATTCCCAGCGAAGAGACTGATAAAGTAACTAAAAGAACTTCTGAAAATGAGCCTTTACCTAATACTAAAGAGGCCAAGATTGCTGCCCTGCAAACAAAATTAAGAGAGGCTATCGAATCGGAAGAATATGAGCGGGCTGCTAAATTAAGGGACGATATTCAAAAACTGGCTAATAATAATTAGTTAAACACCTTTTTTCCTATCTCACAATTTAAGCATTTTCTTTGCGAACAAAAGTTTCTGTAAAGATTGATTATTCCCTGATGGTATACGCTCACGTTTTGTTTCCTTTCAACCGATAAATATTTGGAAATATCATTAACCAGTCGGCTTTCACTTTTTTGAATATAATTCAGATATATTCTAAAGACTTTATCAGTTATGTTTTTCTTACCAAACAATTCGAAATAGATCGAAGAATATGGAAGAATTACATTAACTATTATATCATCAGCACGTGCTACACCGATAAAATAATTAATTACCGATTTAGCTTTGTCATCAAACATATAGTGATTATGCCAGTATCCGTCTCCTTTCACAACTATTTGATCTCTTAAATATTTAGCTATCTTTTTGATATCATTTAATTCTTCAAAATTGAGGAGTATATTACTTACCAATTCTTCTTTTAATAGTTTATTTAATAACCTTATACCTCCGGCTAGTCTGATAGTCGGAAAATTAGGCGGACGCAATTTCGCAAAATTCCAATTATTCTTTTTGAATAATTTACTATCATAATTATTTTTAACTGAATCCCAATTTTCGATTAACTTTCTGATATACGCAGTTGTTTCTTCATCTTCATATTTAATTAAAGATGGAACCAGGCCGCTTACATTAAAAAACAAAGACTCCAGCAACTCCTGACTATCACCATTTACATAGTTTTTTTTCAAAAATCCTACATCTACTGATTGGGCAATCTTTTTCATTATATCCTTATTACTTGTATAACCAAGAGCTTCAAATATAAATTCATATAATACTTGTACCCAAATTTCAGAATCATTAAAGTCTTCATGAGTAAACGTTCTATTTAAAAATTTCTCATCTAATTCATATTGCACGACGGGTTCCATAACGTTCAATTCTTTAAGATAAACCAATTCTTTAAGTCTATGCAATATTCTTTCGCATTTCTTCTTAAATCTTTCAACACCCAGAGTAAGAAGATAATTTAATTTGAATTCTTCACTTATTCCGCTCGAAGAATTATTACAAGAAATTTTATAAAGTCTTTCATTTCTTTCTTCGGCAATTGCCTTCTGAATTGAATGCATTTTTTCAGGTGAGATCAATGAATCCAGCCCAATAGTTGGAATTTTTCTTCCGTCTCTGGATATCACATAATTATATTTATGGTTACCTGAAAGTATTACGTGCAATATCACTCTATTATATTTTTTATTATAGATATGCCCATGTTCCTTCCAGTCCGAATGAAAACTATCGATTTCAATATCCCCCTGAAAAGTGATGTCATTAATCCTAATTCTCGCATTTTTAAAATCAGGACCATCAGATTGGATATTTTCATTACCAGGATCAATTATCTGGATCTTTTTGCCGTCGTTTGTTTTAAACTGTTTATTGTATGATTGGTTTTTCCAGATGTTGGAGAGAAACTTTTCCGGTAATTTATGAGGATTCATTTCAATACCATTTTCATTCTCTGATAACTATGCTTGATGATGATTCAGATCTTTTTTTGCCTATTCTATAAAACACTTCAAGCATGTTTTTGCCTTTTTCAAGACCGACATTTTTAAATTCATAGGTGCCGCCATCTACCCGATAGAACATATCCTTCTTCTTGCTATTAATTAGCAGATAAATGTCACAATTCCTGATAGATGAAGGAATTATTGTCGATATATTTATTTTAGAATTTTTCCAATAAACTGAATCAGGAAGATTTAATTTAGCAGGTTTTAATTTAAAATCAATTATCAATCTTGATAATTCTAATACATCCGGAATATCAGGGGGCTTTTTCAGATCCGTAATATCAGGATTTATTGATTCTGCTGCCCGATTATTTATTCCCTTATCTGAATACTTGGTCTGCCTTTCCTTATGAATTTGGATTAATAAATATACAAGACCAACAGCAATTATAACTGTGAATGTAACTAATACCTTTTTCACTATCCTAGAATATTTTTGACTGTCTCATTCAATTTGATGATTTCTTTTTCTGCAGCTTCAGCAAATTTAGAACTATTCTCTTTATATATTATTCCTCTGCTGCTATTAATTAAAAGATTAAGCCGATTATTTGCTTTAAACAATTTTATAACTTCTTCAATATCCCCTCCCTGCGCTCCTACTCCTGGTAAAAGAACTGGAAGATTATTAAATAGTTTTATGTTCTTGGATAATTCTTCGCTTTGAGTGGCACCAAAAACAATTCCGCAGTTTTTACTTGTATTCCACTGATTAACTTTTTTGATAACATTTTGATAGACAAAGGTTCCATCAATAAGTATCAATTTTTCAAAATCATCTGCACCTTTATTTGAGGTTAGAGCCAGAACCAGATTAAGTTTATCTTTATATTCAAGAAATGGTGCAATTGAATCATACCCCATATATGGATGAATAGTTACGGCATCAAATTTAAAATAATCATAAACAGCAGAGGCGTACATTTGCGATGTGTTGCCTATATCCCCTCTTTTTGCGTCTGCAATTATTAGAACTTCATCCGGTATTAACCTTATAGTTTCTTCGATAAGGTCAAATCCTTTAGCTCCGGCTTTTTCATAAAAGGCAAAATTTAATTTATACGCAGCAGCGTAATTACTGGTAGCCTCAATTATAGCTTTATTAAAATTTAGTATTGGCTTAGATTCGCTTTTTAAAATTGGTGGGATTTTATTTATATCTGAATCAAGTCCGACACAAATTAACTTTTGTCCATTGTTTTTTTCTGTGAGTTTCTCCTGCGCGGTCATTTTACTTAAAGTTTTTAAACATCATTGATTCAACCGGATATTCAGTTCTTTGATTATATTTTGCATTAAGTTTTTTATTATAAGGGATTTCTATTTCCCCATTCATTTCAAAATAAATCAATTGACCAATTGGCATTTCTTTATAAACTCTGACGGCCATTTTAACGGATATTTCCAGAGTCCAGTTATTACAAAATCCAGCATCGCCTTTGCCAGCGGTAGCGTGAATGTCAATACCTAATCTGCCTATACTTGATTTCCCTTCTAAAAAAGGGACGAAATTTCTTGTTTCTGTATATTCCTGGGTAACACCAAGATATAACGTACCCGGTTGTAGTATGTAACCTTGATCAGGTATCTCAAAAGTTTTTATTTTATTGTGTGTTTTTGCGTCAAGAATTTTATCTTCATAAACCGCAAGCCATTTACCCAAATGCACATCATAACTATTGGTACCCAGCTTATCTCTTTTGAAAGGTTCTATTACAATATTTCCTTTTTTCATTTCTTCAAGAATTTTTTTATCCGAAAGTATCAATAAACCTCCTTAAATATAATTTCTTCTGCTTCTATAAACATTTGCTACTATCCCTAGCATAAAAACATCTACTAATAAAGAACTTCCTCCATAGCTAACAAAGGGCAAAGGAATACCTATAACCGGCATTACGCCAACAGTCATCCCAATATTTACAAAAAGGTGAATAAAGAATACTGATAAGATCCCAATAATAGTCAGACTAAGGAATTCATCCTTTGTTGAGGTAGCTATTTTAAATATTCTCAGAAAAAGAAATAAAAAAAGACCAAGCGTTAGTAAACTTCCAATAAAACCAAATTCTTCACCTATTACACAATAAATAAAATCAGTCCATTGTTCCGGGATAAATTGTAATTGAGTCTGGTGACCATTTAAAAATCCTTTGCCTAATAATCCACCTGATCCTATTGCAACCTTTGCTTGAATCGAGTTGTAGCCGGTACCGAGTGGATCGGAATAAGGATTTACGAAGGAGTGTATTCTATTTTGCTGATGCAGGCTCAATGCCTTAAAAACATAATTGGCAAAGAATCCAGCACCAAGGTTAATTGCAAATATAGACCCACTGAAAAAAATATCTTTCTTAAAGAGAATTAGTACTACCACAACCAATGCTAACATTAAAATAAAATAGGTAAGACCAAATACCGAAGCAACTGCGATTATTGCAGGTGATAAGACAACAAACAACCCGAACAGACTTATTCCTTTCCAATAGATTAAGACTAAAATTGTTCCGAAAAATACAAGAGATGTTCCCATATCTGGTTCCAATAGGATTAAAAGTACAGGAAATAGTCCAATGCCTAATGTATATAGAATATCCTTAAATGATTCTATATCAGTATTACTCCTGCTTAAGAAATAGGAAACACCGAAGATCATTCCTATTTTGGCAAATTCAGAAGGCTGAAAACCAAGTGGACCAAAACTGATCCAGCTCCTTTGACCGGAAATTTTCCTGCCTATAAGAACAACAACAATAAGTAACAGTAACGAAACCAGATACGTAGGGATAGCAATAGTCTTAAAACTATTTGTAGGTAAAGAATAAGTAATAAAGAAAATTATAAAAGCGATGACACCAAATATTAATTGCTTTTCAAAGTGCCCTGATCCTACAGGATTATTATAAGTGGAGCTATATATTGCTGCAAGTCCAAAGCCAAAAAGCAATACAAAAGGGATAAAAAGACCAAAGTCAAATTTGTCCTGTAATTTGTAATCAATTCTCATTCTCTTTCCTCTCTGAACTCTGATTCAACACAATTTTACTTTCAGTCTTAATCTTGTTTTCATTATCTCCTTTCAAATATTCTTCAACTATATCTTTTGCAATTGGTGCAGCCCACTCGGCTCCGAACCCAACATTTTCGACAAAAACTGCAATTGCAATACGAGGATTATTATAAGGTGCAAATCCTATAAACCAGGCATTGTCTTTTCCGTGAGGATTCTGTGCAGTTCCTGTTTTGCCAGCCATTTGAATATCCTTAATCCTGCTTGATGCTGCTGTTCCGTTGCCATTAACAACAAGGAACATACCTTCTTTAACAATATCAAAAATTTTCTTATCGATATGTACATCTATTTTTTTTGCATTGTTAATCCTGACAAGTTTATCATTAGCATTATCGAGGTAACCCCGAACAAGATGTGGAGTATAAGTTACTCCATCATTTGCAATCAATGAACAGTATTGTGCTAACTGCAATGGCGTTACGCTTACCTCTCCCTGACCTATTCCCAAACTTGCCATTATACTCTTAGGCCAATTAGGCCCGTATTTTTTAATATAGTATTTAGAATCCGGTATAAATCCTGCTTCTTCACTTCCGATATCCAAACCCGTTTCCTTACCAAATCCAAATAGTGTGGCATATTCGTGCCATTTATCAAGACCTATTTTGTAAATCAGGTTATAAAAAAATACATTACACGAATGTTCAATTGCATGAACAACATTTAGTGTACCATGCACTGCATCACATTTAAAATATCTGCCATAAAAAGTTGCTCCGCCCTTACAGGTAAAAGTTGTAGAAGTTGTAATTACCCCCATATCTAGTGCAGCTATCGCTTCGAGAGGTTTGAAAGTTGAACCTGGTGGTTGTATTGACATCGTGGCCCGGTTAAAGAAAGGTTTCGCAGGATCATCATATAATTGTTTTAAATAACTTCTTGAAGTTACATAAGAGAACTCATTTAAATCAAAATCAGGTGCGCTTGCCATGACCAGTATCTCACCAGTCTTGGGTTCAATTGCAACCACTGCCCCTCGTTTCCCTTTTAAGTCTCTTTCGGCTACCCTTTGTATATTTGCATCAATAGTTAATACAAGATCATTCCCTTTCACCGAAGGTTTATCTGCCTTGCCATCCTTAAATTTTCCCAGTTCCCTTCTTTTGGAATCAACAAGAACGTAGTCGTTACCTTTTTTACCGCGAAGAATATTCTCATACGCTTTCTCAATACCATTACTTCCTACATAATCGCCCGGCTTATAATATCCACTTGTATCGCTTTCAAGACTTTGAGGAGAAATTTCTTTAGTATAACCAAACATTTGTGATCCCCTTATACTGTCAGGATAGCCTCTTTGCATTTCAACTATGTAATCCACGCCTGGAAGATGCTCGGCGTTTTCCTCAAGCCAGGAAACTACTTTAAAATCTACACCTCGCTTTATTCTAACTGGAATATATTTTGAATAGATCCTGTTATTTTTAAGAATATTATCTATGTAACCGCTCTTGACATCAAGAACCGTTTCAAGTAGGGGAGTTAATTTTTGGTCATATTCTGAAGGAGTAATTCTCACCGTATATGCAGGGACATTATTTACAACCACGTTCATGTTCCTATCATAAAATATCCCTCTTAACGGAATTTGTTCAATATCCTTAACACTATTACTCACAGATTTTTCATCGTAGACATGATGATCTAATATTTGCATCTGAAAGAGTCTAAATCCCAAAAGTGAAAAGGCTACCACAATTATAAAATAAATTACGGATTTTCTTTCAAGCGATGCGAAATTTTCAGTCTTCATGTAAACTTCCTTCGCGGATAAAAAACCATGCTGACAAGACTAATAACAGCGGTATATAATCCCGGCATTAATCCAAGTTGAAAGGTCATAGCGAATAAATTGTTATTAACATCAATATTACTAAAAAAGGCATTAATAACAGCATTGATAACAGAACATAATAAAACTATTAAGGCAAAATTATATGATCGGAAATAGATTTCAATTTTGTTTTCATTTGAAAAATAACCAGCAACAAATCCTGCAAGTGTTTTAGCAAGCATTGAACTTCCTAACAAACTACCAGTTATTAGATCAAACAAAAGTCCATAAACAAATCCTAATACTGTCCCGTAAAGTTGTCCCCTCTTCAAAGAATAAAATACCAGAAGTATAATAACCAAATCCGGCACTATTCCATTCACTGCAATGAGCGGAACAATGGTTATTTGAATCACCAAAACCGGAAAGAACCATAATATAGGATATACAAATTCAGAACGCATTTTATTTACGATTGTAGAAATTCAGTTCCATGTTATTTTTTTCTACCCTTTCAACCAAACGGATAATAAATACATTTTCTACATTATTAAAATCTACAAATGGCTGTACCTTAGCCTCATTAAAAATTCCTGTGGAAACATTCGTAATTTCAGAGACTATTCCAATTGGCAATGGTACGGGCACTATTGAGCTTATATCAGATGTGATAATTCTGTCACCGGGTTTCATATCAAATGTTTTCGGGATATCTATAATTGCAAGATTATCTCCGTTCCATTTCATAATTCCATCTATTCTGCTTCGTTCATCTTTGACTGTAATTTTCACATCTATATTTTGTAATGTACGAACAATGCAAAAGTCGTCAGAAGTATCATAAACAATACCAATCAAACCCCGATCGTTTATAACCGGCATACCTGGTTTAACACCATCATTCTTACCAACATTCAATGTAAAAGCACTCTGAGATGTTGTAAGTGTTTTTGAAACAACCATACCCGATATCAACGGATAATCGATAGAATCTTTTAAGGCAAGTAGATCTTTAAGCTCAGAATTCTGTATACCATATTCTCTTAACCTGTTTACCTGGAGCATTAACTCTGCATTAACCCTGCGAAGTCTACTGTTTTCACTTTTGATTTTAGCAATATTCGTTATATCTGAAACAACAGAAGTTACAGTTGCAAAGCTGCCAAAAGCCAAGGCTTTGAAGTTTTTTACTTCAGGGGATCTATTTAAAGAGATAGTAAGAAGGCTTAGGATTATGAGAACTACAAGAACGATGTATTCTTTAAAGTTTACCCAAACTATCAGTAGGAATCTTATCATAGTTTGATTGACTCACTTTGTTTTAATATCTTCTGTTACGTATTAAAACTTTAGAATAACGATTTAAATTATCAATCACTTTTCCAGCCCCTCTGACTACGGCTGTAAGTGGATCCTCTGCAACGTGGACAGGCAGATTAGTTTCCATCATGATTCTTTGATCAAGTCCTTTTAATAGAGCTCCTCCACCAGTAAGCATTACTCCTCTATCCAGAATATCAGCAGATAATTCTGGTGGAGTTCTTTCGAGTGATTGTCTTATAGAATCAACAATCTGAATAACTGATTCATTAAGTGCTTCACGTATTTCAACCGAACTAATTTCGGTTGTTTTGGGTACTCCTCCAACAAGATCGCGGCCTTTTACCTGAATCGTAATTTCCTCTTTTAATGGAACAGCTGAGCCAACTTCGCATTTTATGGCTTCGGCAGTTCTTTCGCCAATTAGGACATTATGATTTTTCTTGAAATATTGCATAATGGCATAATTCATTTCGTCGCCAGCTATTCTTATTGATTCTTCATTTACAATTCCGGAAAGTGCTATTACTGCTATTTCGGTTGTTCCACCGCCGATATCAATTATCATATTTCCAGCAGGGGCTTCAACATCTATTCCGATTCCAATTGCGGCAGCCATTGGCTCAGCAATAAGATGAACTTCTTTTGCGCCAGCGTGTTCTGCACTATCTCTAACCGCTCTTTTCTCAACTTCTGTCACGCCACTTGGGACAGCAACTACTACCCTTCTGCTGGAAAGTGATCCAGCTCTTACTTTTTTTATGAAAGCCCTAATCATTCCTTCAGCAATTTCAAAATCAGCTATTACACCATCCCTCATTGGTCTGATAACTCTTATTTCTTTATGTTCTCTCCCCTGCATTTCTTTTGCTTTATTTCCTAAAGCAATAATTCTTTTTGTATTCCTATCAAAAGCAACGATTGATGGTTCATTTAACACAATACCTTTCCCCTTCACATAAATTAAAGTGTTAGCAGTGCCAAGATCAATTGCAATATCAGTAGTTAGAAAATCGAAAATTCCCATATTTCCTCTTAATGTTTAAAGTGCCTTATACCAGTAAAAACCATTGAAATTTTATTTTTATCGGCAACCTCTATAACTTCAGAATCCCGTACAGAACCCCCTGGTTGAATGACAGCAGTTGCTCCGCAATTAATTATTTCCTGAAGACCATCGGCAAATGGGAAAAAAGCATCGGAAGCTGCAACAGAATTTTTAAGATCCAGACCGTGCTCATCCGCTTTCATTTTCGCAAGCTTTGAGGAATCAAGTCTAGACATTTGGCCAGCTCCTACTCCAAGCGCTGTCTTATCCTTAGCAAAGACTATAGCATTTGATTTTGTATGTTTGGCAATTTTCCAGGCAAACAATAAATCTTCAAGCTCTTTATCAGAAGGTTTAATTTTTGTAACAACTTTTAACTGGCTTTCTATCATCGAAATATTATCAGGACCTTGTGCAATCGCACCACCTGGTATATTTCTAAATGTTAATAAATCGCTCTTTACAGATTTTAATTGTTTTACAAGTCTTCTATCTTTTTTCTTTTTCAATATAACAAGAGATTCCTCGGTAAAAGAAGGAGCGCATACTATTTCAAGAAAAATTTCATTTAATTTTAACGCTACTTCTTCGTTTACCTCGGTAGTAAATGCAACTATTCCGCCAAATGCAGAAACTGGATCTCCTTTCAAAGCGTTTGTGTATGCCTCAATTACGGTTTTGCCGGTTGCTGCGCCTGCTGGATTATTATGTTTTATTATTGTGCAGGAAATTTCTCCCAGATCTTCAACAAGCTGCACTGCCGCAACAAGATCAAGGACATTATTATACGAAATTTCTTTGCCGTGAAAAACCCTGAAATATTCATTGAAATCTCCGAAGATCGCTCCTTTCTGGTGCGGGTTTTCACCGTATCTTAAATCTTTATCTTTTTTGTAATTTATTCTGACATATGTTTGTGGCTGTTCAAATTTTCTTTCCAGGTAATTTGCTATGTGTGTGTCATAAAAAGCAGTGTGAGAAAAGGCCTCAAGTGCAAGTTTTTTTCTTGTTTCTATACTTACTTCACCAGTATTTAATTCTTTTAAGAAAGATTCATACTGTAACGGATCTGTAAGAACTGAAACAAACTTAAAGTTCTTTGCAGAAGCTCTTATTAGACTTGGGCCCCCAATATCTATATTTTCAATTATTTCTTCAAAATCAGATTTAGGATCCTCCACAGTTTTTATAAACGGATAAAGATTGACGCACACTATATCAATCGGAATTACATCATTTGCTTCAGCCTCTTTTTTGTCCGATTCATTATCCCTTCTTAAAAGGATTCCCCCAAAAATCTTAGGATGCAGTGTTTTAACACGACCCTCAAAAACTTCAGGGGATGAAGTAAGTTCGCTTACTTCGGTCACTTCAATTCCATTTTCTTTCAGCATCCTGGCAGTATTTCCGGTTGCAATTATTTCATAATTATTTTTTACTAATTGTGTCGAGAATTCAACAATATTCGTTTTATCAGAGACACTTATAAGAGCTAGCTTTTTCAATAGTCAATCCAATTCTTGAGGTGTAAAAAAATAATAACTATGATTTATAATTTTTGTAAATCTATTTTACCTTCCGCAATCTTTCTTAACACAGTAGGTAGTAATTTATGCTCAACATTAAGAACTTTTTCTGCAATTTCATCAGGTGAACCTAATTCGGAAATATCAATTTTTTCCTGAGCAATAACTTGGCCGGAATCATAAACTTCATTAACAAGATGAACCGTTGCTCCGGAATACTTATCACCTGAATTAAATACAGCGCGGTGAACATTCATCCCGTACATACCTGGTCCCCCATATAAAGGAAGCAATGCGGGATGTATATTTATAATTTTATTTTGAAAACTATCTAGAAATTCAATCGGTATCAGTTTTAAAAAACCAGCCAGTACTATAATTTCTATTTCTAAATTCTTAAGTGACGATATGAGCTCATTATAACTTATGTTGCCTGGCTTTTTGCCAATTGTAAAGGTTGGTATTGAAAATTTACAAGCAATCTGAAAAGCTGCACAATCAATCTTATCACTTATAACTGCTTTAACGGTAACGATATTTTTAGTGTAATCTGACTCTAAAATAGCCTGCAGGTTAGAACCTCTACCCGAAACAAAGACGGCTATATTCAAAATAAAATAATCCTAAAAAGTGGTTAAAATTAGCTAAATAGCAAAATATTGTCAATGAATTTGGTCTGTTTTACAGAGTTTTTCTAATTTTTCCCTCTGCTTTTCAATGCAAATAATAGATTCTTTAATTTATTTTGATAATCATAGCTTTTGTAATCTTCGGCCTCATTTATATAATTTTTGACATCTTCCATTTCACCCAGTTTTTCCTTTGCCCTGGCAATATAATAGCATGCAAAAGGATTAATCCATTTTTCTTCTTTTATTTTTAGTGATTTTGCAGCAAGGGCGGTATCAACAGATGATTTAAATCTATGAAGGGAAAACAATGCATCACTTAGATTTAATAGGGCTTCCGCTTTAATATCAGGTGAGCTAGTGCTGTCAACTAATACAGAAAGACTATCGATCGCAATTTTGTATTTTGCATTTTCAACATAATGACTAAATTTTACAAGTTCCATCTCGTCTTTTGAAAATCCCGTCTTCGAGAAAATATCGCCACGGCGACGAGCATAAATATCATCTTCTATATCTGTATCCCCTCTGCTTGTCAATTTAAAGTAAGTATTGGCAACATCTTTTTGCCCCAGAAATTCATAACAAACAGCGAGCCTGTAATTTGCAATTCCTAAATAATCATTTCCTACAGTAGATAAAATAAATTTATTATAATAATTTATAGCTGCTTCAAATTTATTTTCTTTGTAAAGAATATCCCCAATCAGAAAATTTGAATATGACACAAGTTGTTTGAACTTTTTAGTTTTGCTCTGAACGATTCTTCTAAGAATTCTTTCTGATGGATTAAGTTTTCTGTCTCTTATATAAATAACTGCAAGTGAATAACTAAACAGCAAATTATCTGGATATCGCCTTATTAACGTATTCATATAATTTTCAGCAGCAGCATAGTCAGCAAAAAAGTCTGTCATAATTTGTGCGTAATAAAATTTTGCTTCTACCCTGGTATACGTACCATAAATCATAGCCTCTTTAATGTACTCAAGTCCCTGCTCCTTATCTCCTTTCATTCCTGCCAGACTTAACGCCCATTGAAATGCTTTTGGAATCTGGCCTATGGCAAAGTTGTAAAGTCCGAGCCCTAGATAAGCATCGTGAAATCTCGGATTAAGTTCAATTACTTTGTTAAGAAAACTTTCTGATTTTTTTGTAGCCCATACAGCATCCAAAAATTTCCCTTGTTGAGTAAATGCCATTGCTCTGTAAGTATAGTTTGCCCCAAGAATGTATAATGTCTCTATATCCGTGGAATTGCTATCCAGCAATGCAATTCCCTTCTCAATAGCTGTATCAGAATAATCCAAAAATTCCTGTAAATCAGCTTTATCTTTACTACTAAAATAGTACCAGAAATAGATACTTGATTTATAATGATAGCCACGGGGATCATCCGGATAATTATCAATCAACCTTTGAAATGTGATCTGGGCCTGATTCCATCTGAAATTATAAATATTTTCTAGCCCCCTTAAAATTGCACTATTAATTCTAGATTGTGCAAAAGTATTCCCATTTGTGAACAATAACAAAATAAGTGCAGAGGTATAATAGAGTATAGATTTTTTCATAACGCCTATTGCTAAGGAGGTTTAATCAACCATTCTTTTTGTTTTTTTCAGAATAATCAATAGATGCTTTTACAAAGTCTCTGAAAAGCGGGTGCGCAATTGTAGCACGGGATTTTAATTCAGGATGGAATTGACAGCCCAAAAACCATGGATGAGAAGCTAATTCAATTATCTCCACCAACTCTTTATCCGGTGATAATCCGCTAAGGACCATTCCATTGTCAGTTAGTTTATTGCGGAATTTATTGTTAACCTCATATCTGTGACGGTGTCTTTCGGAGATTAGATCATTTTTGTATGCCTTATGAGCAATTGAATTCTCTTTAAGAACGCAAGGATATGCCCCAAGCCTCATTGTTGCTCCCATGTTTTTGATATTCTTCTGGTTTTCCATCAAATCTATTACACTGAATTTGTTTGCTTTAAATTCAGAACTGTTTGCTTTGCGAATACCGCAAACATTTCTGGCAAATTCAATAACTGCACATTGCATACCCAAACAGATACCAAAATATGGAATGTTACTAACCCTTGCATAATTAGCTGCCCGGATTTTCCCTTCAATTCCTCTATCGCCAAAGCCTCCAGGCACCAAAATACCATTTATCCCTTTTAGGAAACCTTCAGGTTCTTCCAGCTCAAGCTGCTCTGCACTAATGGCTTTTACAATTACTTTGGCATTATTCTCGGCTCCTGCGTGGACGAATGCTTCCATTATGCTTTTATATGCGTCCAGGTGTTCAGTATATTTCCCGCATAGAGCAATTTCAACAGTTTTTTCCGGCTTTTTAATTCTTTCAACCAGATTATCCCAGTCTTCCAGTTTTATTTTTCTATCAGAAAGATGTAACCTATTTAAAACTATTTGATCGAGTTTTTCCTTAAACAAAACAAGAGGAACTTCATAAATGGAACTGCAATCATACGCTGATATTACCGATCTGTTATCGACATTACAAAAGAGTGCTATCTTATCTCTCAGTTCTTTTGATAATTTTTTCTCTGATCTACATACCAATACATCTGGTTGTATTCCAAGCTCCAACAGATTCTTTACACTGTGCTGAGTCGGCTTAGTTTTAACTTCACCTGCTGCGGGAATATAAGGTACAAGAGTAACGTGAATGCTCAGTGTATTTTTCCTACCAAATTCGAGCATCAACTGACGTATAGCTTCTATAAAGGGAAGACTTTCTATATCTCCAACTGTTCCTCCAATTTCGGTAATTATGATATCATACTCCCCTAGTTCGCTTAGTTTGATCATTCTCTGTTTAATCTCATCGGTAATATGAGGAATAACCTGAACAGTTGCTCCAAGATAATCACCCCTTCTCTCCTTTGTTATTACATCATTATAAACCTGTCCGGTAGTAGTGTTATTTGATCTAGTCATATTAACATCAAGAAACCTTTCATAATGACCAAGATCCAGGTCTGTCTCGGCTCCATCATCAGTAACATAAACTTCACCATGTTGAAAGGGACTCATAGTGCCTGGATCTACATTAATATAAGGATCGAATTTTTGAATTGTAACTTTGAAACCACGCTGTTTGAGAAGAAGACCAAGAGATGAGGCAGTTATTCCTTTTCCGAGAGAAGAAACGACACCACCCGTTACGAAAATGAATTTAACTTTTTTCCTGGCGGCCATGCTTTTTGTTTTTGTACTCAAATATAGTTCATTAATGCACTAATTACAATTTGAAAATCAAACAATAAAATTCCTTAGATAAGGAAAAGGCTTTTTTAGAAAATCAGGTCCTTTAATAAAGGATTCTTATAGAATTCGTATAAATAATCCGAATTATAAGTGCTATATCAATAACTTATTGGCCATTTGATCTTATTGTTGTTAAAAGATATAGGCAGCAGAGTTCGATTCCGATGTATTCCAGTACTATAAATTACACCCTTAATACTTTGCAGTACTTAAACGCCTGAGACAATATAACATCAAATAAAACCATTCCCTCCCAATCAATAATATCTCCCCTTCCGTATATATTTCTATTTATTACTACCTTTTCAAGGAATTCAGACACTTAATTACTTGCAACTTAATAAGATGGGGAATAAAATTTATCTTTTTAATTTACTCGTTTTATGGCTATAATTCAATTATCTGGGTGGATAAAAATTGAACTTTAATTGTAAGGGAAATGTCTAATGAATAAAGTTTTGGACTATATTGAAAAACATTCCCTTTTTTACCGTTTAATTTTTCATTATAAAATTTATCAGTTTTATATTAGCTGTTAATATAAAATTTACTAATTGGATATTGACATTTTGAGATACTTTAATCGTTTTATTTTATCAACTTTTTTCTTTTTCATAATAATTTGTTTATCCTCAGATATTTTAGCTCAGGATACTACATCTGCTAGTCTTGCATTCAAAAGCAACCGGCCAAGAAGAAGAACAAATATATTTTATCATCCGGATCTTGCTTATCAACTTTGGCAACAGTTTAAACTAATCCAAGAAGCCAATTCGGGCGATCCTATGGCAATGCACGAACTCGGATTAAGATACCTTTTGGGAGAAGGGTCCGTTGCTGATACTTCACAGGCTGCGTATTGGATTGGCAAAGCCGCTGATAAAAGTCTTCCGGCAGCTGAATATAACTATGCAATATTGCTAAACAATGGCTGGGGAGTTTCGTGGAATCCATTTAAAGCTTACAAGTATTTTAAGGATGCTGCTTTATCTGGGATGCCTCAGGCAGAATACGTCTATGGAATTTTAAATACAAATGATTTTATTGTAAAAAGGAATTGGGACAAGGCTTATACATGGGTTAAAAAAGCGGCAGATGATGGAAACTCTTCTGCAAAGGAAATTTTAGGCGATTTGAAAAAGCGTGTCTCACCAGATTATTTTGATTCTTCAAATACTAATTCAGAAGCTGATTCATCCGGGATTGCATCGTCCAATGATGAATCAACAATTTCTTCTAATCTAGGACTGGTGTTTATAGATTTTTCATCAAAAACAGATTCTGTTCCCGTTATAACTGATAAACAAATTATAGATGATATATGGAAGAATGGAAGCGAATTACTAAACGATACTCTTGGCATCGGTAATAAGAGTGACTCGACCTTAACGAAGCTTAAGAAAAAAGGTATTTCTTATCTTGAACAATCTGCAGAGGCAGGAAATCCCGAAGCTCTTACTTTAATTGGAAGACTATATGAAAGAGGAATTTTTTTTAAGAAAAACCTACTCAAAGCAGCAATATACTACTTGAGAGCTACAAGATTGGATTCACCTACGGCTCCGGCTATTATTTGGTATATGATTCGAGAGAAGGATTATTTTACAAACCTAAAAAAATTAGTCGACGAAAATAATGCCGATGCAATGTACATATGGTATGAGCTATATATTCTTGGTTTCGATCAGCAATTCACTGAAGGAGATGCGTTCAATTTATTGAGGAGGGCTGCAAACCAAAATAATCTTCCCGCAATAGTTGAACTTGGTTTCTCATATCTTACAGGAAAATTTGTTAAAACGAATAAGGAAAAAGCCCTTTTATTATGGAATGCAGCCGAAAAAATGGGAAGTACAGAAGCTTCCATTAGGATTGCAGCTGCAATGCTTCTGGGTGAGATAGGAACTGACCGTATGGATACAACAAAATATTTGCAAATGCTGAATGTAGCGGATAATCTGGGTTCTGTTCTTGCTCAGGTATCTTTGGGGTACTGTTATGAAAACGGTATTGGTGTGAGAAAAAGTATACCCGAAGCCGTTAAATTTTACAGGCTTGGTGCCCAACGCGGCAACAGATATGCTTATGACCAGCTAAAAAGGATGTATGACTCAATCAGACCACCTGAATTCCAATTTAACTAATAAGAACATAATTATTCAAATTTTTCTTATCCGAAGCACTATTATTAATAATATTTCTGATAATTATTATTACTTTTGATTACTTCAAAATATTTTATTAAAGTTTATTCTTATTTATGTCAGAAAAAACTTTAGCATTATCCTCAAAATTACCCGGATCGGGACTAAGTATATTTGCTGTTATGTCTAAAATGGCAGTAGATTATAGTGCAATAAATCTTTCTCAGGGATTTCCAGATTTTAATTGTTCAGATGAATTAATCTCTCTTGTTAATAAATACCAGCGGAAAGGATTTAACCAGTATGCACCTATGCCCGGAGCCCCCGCCCTTAGAGAAAAGATTGCAGCCAAGATAAATACTTTATATAATAAAGAATATAATTATGAAACTGAAATTACGGTAACGGCAGGAGCGACACAGGCTTTATTTACTGCAATTACGGCTTTTATAAATAAAGGAGACGAAGCAATTATCATCGAACCTGCTTACGACTCATATGCGCCTGTGGTAATAATGAGCGGGGGTATACCAAAATTTGTTTCGATGAGAAGTGATTTTTCTTTTGATTGGGACTCAGTTAAGGATGCAATCACTGAACAAACTAAAATGTTAATTATCAATTCTCCGCACAATCCAACAGGATGTATTTTATCTGAGTCTGACATTAAAATTCTTGAAGAGATTACCAGAAAAAAAAATATCATCTTATTAAGCGATGAAGTTTATGAACATATAATCTTCGATGGCAAAAAACACCTAAGTCTTTGTCAGTCCGATGAGTTATCGCAAAAAACACTACTAATTTCATCATTCGGAAAAACATATCACACAACTGGCTGGAAAGTTGGCTATTGTGCAGCTCCAAAATTACTAACAGATGAGTTTAGGAAAATACATCAATTTATCGTTTTTGCCGTTAACACTCCTGTACAATATGCTTATGCGGAGTATATGAATGAACCCAAACATTACTTATCATTGGAATCATTTTATCAGCGCAAACGTGACTTGTTATTATCATCATTAAACAATTCTGGATTTAATTTCACGCCTGCAAAAGGAACCTATTTCCAACTTCTGGATTATTCTGATATGTCAGATAAGAATGATATGGATTTTTCAATTTCTCTTATAAAAGAGGTTGGAGTAGCAGTTATCCCTCTTTCTCCATTCTGTACTATTGATAAATCAAGAAAAATTATCAGGGTTTGTTTTGCAAAGAAAGATGAAGTGCTGCTAGAAGCTGCTGAAAAACTATGTGCAATTTAAGGTTGTACCTTTTCAAATTTAAATTCAGGCTCTTTAACTTTTTGCAGAATTATAAGTCCAATCACAAAAAACAAGCCGATTGCGAGAGCAGCAACACGCTCATTTGAAATATCTGAAACAATGCCATAAAATAAGGGACCGACAACTGCCGAAGATTTGCCGAACAATCCATCATAGAACCCGAAAAATTCAGCTTCTCTTTCCTTTGGAGTAAGAAGGGCCATTAGACTTCTGCTGCAGGATTGTGACGAGCCTATTGAAAGGCCGGCTAGTAATCCAATTACATAAAATTCTGAAATTGTATTTACAAAATAAGCACCAATAACAACACCCAGCCAGATAATAATCGTAATGGTGATAGTTTTTTTCGGTCCTATATGATCCGAGACAATTCCAAATATGAATGAGCCTCCCACTGCTGTACTTTGAACAATTACAAAGAAATAAATTATTTCTGCGTCAGACATCTTTAAAATGTTAGTCGCAAAAATGGAAGCAAAAGCTATTATAGTTATTATTGCATCATTATATAGGAAAAATGCTATTAAAAATTTCTTAACCGACGGATATTCATTCCTAAAAAAAAGCGCTTTCAATGTAGAATAACTTTTGTGTATTCCCTTTCTAACTAAATCTACTCTAACTGGATTATCAACTCCTGGTTCGCTCACAAACAAAAACAATGGAATTGAAAAGAAAAGAAAAAATAATGCGGCTACTATGAATGAAAGTCTTATGTAAAAATAATAATCGGGCGCAGACTGTGAAGGAAGTAGAACTCTGATTATTAACAATACAGCAAGGGCACCAACATAGCCCATTGCAAAACCATAACCAGAAACTCTTCCATAATTTTTTTTAGATGTTAGGTTTGGCAGAAAAGCATCATAAAAAACCAATCCTGCTTCAAAGCCTACATTTGCAAGAATAAAAAGTCCCATCCCCAAAATGATGTTGCCTTCTCTGACGAAATACATAAGCGCTGTACAGACAACGGAAACAAGCGTAAATAACAATAAAAATCTTTTCCTGTTTCGTGAAACGTCGGCAATAGCACCCATGGGTGGGCTAAGTAATGCAGCAAATATCATTGAGATACTTACAGCAAGTCCCCAAAGCCATTTCTTCCCACCTGCAACATTGTTTGTAAAATATTTCGAATAGATAACTGTAACAATTATTACAGAAAAAGCAGTGTTGGCAAAATCAAAAAATGACCAGCTTATGATTCTGCCTTTTTCTTTCATTTATCTATTTCTTCTGTGAAGGTTTTGAAATCGTTTCTTCCACTAACCCCCTTCCGGTTTTATTCAAAGATTTTGAATTTTTTAGCTGAGATAGAATAGCATCAAGAATTCCGTTTATAAATTTTCCACTTCCTGAAGTGCTGAATTCCTTTGCAATCTCAATAGATTCATTTATTGATACTTTAGGAGGAATGTCAGGGAAATAAAGAATTTCACAAATACCCATCCTTAATAATAATTTATCTATAAGGGCAATCCTGTCCATTTCCCAGTTAGCTACTCTGGATTTAATTTTCTCATCAAGTTCATTTTGATGCAATATAACACGATTTACAAGATTTTCAGCAAATTCTCTATCTGATTTGTTGGTTGTATTTCCAAGAATGGTTTCCAAATGGAAAGACAGAGATTCTTTGTTCATCTCATAGGCGTAAAGTATCTGTAGCACCTTTTCCCTGACGATTCTTCGTTTGGACAACTGAGACATAATTAATTGCTAAAATTAAAGAACATTAAATAATAAATTTTCTCCTTTACCTTTTAATTATTTCGCTCAAGCGGCCGGAGAAAAAAGATCTGCCTGTGTAAATATTGCTAATTCTTCCAACACTTGATAGTCTTTCCTCTGCAATTTTGTTGGATGCTTCGTATGTAGGAAT
>Ga0315535_1000867_pt1 | contig 20761 bp, 21 predicted proteins | sample SalMarSW160220MG_2_FD_203092 | JGI IMG/M metagenome (GOLD analysis project Ga0315535, IMG submission 203092) | Salt marsh sediment microbial communities from the Plum Island Ecosystem LTER, Massachusetts, United States - Salt Marsh Sediment SW1602-20 ... | reverse complement strand
AAAGGAGAATCGGGCCATGGACAGAATGCTTAAGGATAGGGTAGCGATCATTACGGGATCCGGAAGGGGAATCGGTCGCGCCGCCGCCATCATGTTTGCAGGAGAGGGGGCAAAGGTGGTGGTGAGCGACATAGATTCGGAACCTGCCGATGAGGTGGTTTCCACCATCAAAACATCGGGTGGAGAGGCCGTGGCCTGTGTTGGTGACGTCACGCACCCGGAATTTCCTGAAAAGATCGTTCGTACAGCCGTGGATGCCTGGGGCGCCGTTCATATTCTTGTCAACAATGCCGGCTACACATGGGATGGACTGGTCCACAAGATGTCGGATGAACAGTGGGATGCCATGCTTGATGTTCATTTGAAGGCCCCTTTCCGGATTATCCGGGCTGCGGCCCCCTATTTCCGCCGTGCGGCAAAGGAGGAAATGGCTGAAGGAAAAGCCGTCGGGCGAAAAATCATCAATGTTTCCTCCATCGCCGGTACCGCAGGAAACCTGGGCCAGGCCAACTATTCCTCAGCAAAGTCCGGGATTCTGGGGCTCACCAAGACCCTGTCCAAGGAATGGGCAAGATACAATGTTCAGGCCAACGCGGTTGCATTCGGATTTATCGAAACGCGGTTGACCGGGAACAAAGAGGCCGGGGTGAGCATAGAGAGGGATGGAAAGGAAGTGACTGTGGGTATACCGGAGGTTCAGCGAAATATCTTTACCAAAATGATACCCATGGGAAGACCCGGAACCGTGGGAGAGGCCGCAGGTGCCATGTTGTTTTTTGCCTCTCCACTTTCAGATTATGTCTCCGGACAGGTCCTTGTGGTGGGTGGCGGACTTTCAATATAAAAGAATTAGGGAAGGGAAAGGAGAAACCATGGCGCTCAATCTGGAAGTGATCGGGAAGAAAACGGGTCCCTCCACTTTTACCTACAATACGGATACGGTGATCCTTTATGCCCTCGGTATAGGGTCCGGCGTCGGGGAGCTCGATTTTGTCTACGAGAACAAACTCAAGGTTTTTCCCACATTCGCCGTAATGCCGATCTTTCCGGCACTCGGTCCTTTTGCAAAAGAGGTCAACCTCAACTGGCACGCTGTGCTTCACGGGGAACACGGAATCGTCCTTCACAGGCCCATTCCAACGTCAGGGATACTGCAGACGTGGGTCGAATGTCTTTCTATTTACGACAAGGGGGACAAAGGCGCTCTACTCAACGTGCGCTTTGAGACCCGTGATGAGAAAGGTGAAATGCTTTTTGAAAACCATGCCGTGATCCTGGACAGGAGCGGGGGCAACTTTGGCGGTGAAAATGGACCTGTGCCGGAAAGGATCGAACCGCCGGCCGGGAAGCGCCCTGATTTCCAGTGGGAGGACGTCACGTCACTGGACCAGTCTGTCCTCTACAGGCTGAGCGGCGACAAGAATCCCCTTCATATCGATCCGGATTTTGCAAAGAAGGTGGGCCTGGAGCGACCGATCCTCCATGGGCTTTGCACTTTTGGTTTTGCCGGGAGGGCCATGCTCCACAGTGTCTGCGGGAGCGATTCCTCCCGTTTGAAGTCGTTTTCGTCCCGATTCCTGGATGTGGCCTACCCCGGTGACGTCCTGATCACCGAAGGATGGAAAATGGAACCGGGGAGATACGTCATCCGCACACGAAATCAGCATGGCACGGTAGTCCTGGGAAACGCCGTCGCGGAAGTTCATATTTGAGGCGTAAGGCGTAAGCCTCTATGACCCTAAGACCTAAAAAAAGCTATCTCACCTGAATTCATGTTCTCGGCAGAGGCGGGGTTGAAGAAAAATGGAACCGGAGATGGTGACCAGGATCTATACGCATGAACTCAAAAAACGCATTCAAGCCATTGCCGGATGGTATGAGCTGGAGGAGGAAGGCAAACTCCAGATCCACGGGAAAGAGGTCCTCTATGTCTTGGGTATTGCGGCTGTTGATTCATCGTGCTGCGGCGTCTGGGGATGCCGGTACGGGCTGGTGCCGGGCTATATCCGGCACTTCAAGACCAGAAAGGACGCAGAAGGTTGTTGGATATCGGAAGTAGAACCTATTGCTGATGAGAAGACCCGGCAGGAGATCTCCCGGATTCTCAAGGAAAAGGAAGGGGTTCAACAGGTCCGGTTCAGCTGATTTGACTCCGGGCTCACAGGAGAAGGGAGGTACGGAATATGGCAGGGATTGTTTCTTATGGCGGGTATGTTCCAAGGTACAGGATAGATCGCAAGCTGATTTACAAGGCCATGGGGTGGTTGAACCCGGCCACCTTCATGCCTGGGGAAAAGGCGGTGGCCAATTACGATGAAGACAGCCTGACCATGGCCGTGGCAGCAGGGGTTGACTGCCTGACGGGGGTCGACAAGAGTGAAATAGATGCGGTCTTTTACGCTTCTACAACACCTCCCTACGCCGAAAGACAAAGCGCCGAAATCATCGCGACCGCCCTGGACTGCCGCTCCGACATCCGGACGGCCGATCTGACCGACACGCTGAAGTCCGGAACCACGGCCATCCTTTCCGCGGCCGATGCGGTGGGTGCCGGTTCTGCAAGGGAGGCCCTGGTGTGCGCTTGCGATATGCGGATCGGAAAGGCCGGGAGTGTGCAGGAAGAGATCTTCGGGGACGGCGCTGCGGCCATACTGATTGGAGGGAAAGATGTGATCGCGGAATTGATCGGATCATTCTCGGTATCCTACGACTTCGTAGATCACTGGAGGGGTACGGGAGAACGGTTTGATCAACAATGGGAAGACAGGTTCATAAGGGACGAAGGGTACACCCGATTCATCGTTGAGGCCATGAAGGGCCTGGAAAAAAAATGCCATGTGCAGTCAAACGAGATCACACATGTCGTCTACCCGTGTCTCTATGCAGGCGATTTCAGAAAAATTGCAAGGGATTTAGGTCTTTCTGAATCACAAGTGGTCATCCCTCTTGTCGGCCAGGTAGGCTATGCCGGCACGGCGGATCCCCTGATGCATCTCGTCAAGGCCCTGGAAGAGGCAGGCCCTGGAGATCGCATCGCGGTCATCGGCTACGGTACCGGCGCTGATGCGATTCTTTTTGAGGCCACAGACAGGATTGAAGGCCTCAGGGGCAGCCGGAGGGGCATCGGCAAACACCTGGCAGCGAGAAGGGAATTGCGCAGTTACGAAAAGATCGTCGCCTTCCGGGATCTCCTCTCTACGGAAAAGGGTATTCGGGGAGAGATCGTAGCAAGAACGGCGCTTTCGGAGTTGTGGCGGAATAGAAAACAGGTACTGGGTCTATACGGCAGCAAATGTACGTCGTGCGGAACGCCACAGTACCCCATCCAGAGGGTATGCGTCAATCCCGATTGCGGCGCCATTGATGAGATGGAGCCGTATTGTTTTTCAGGGAGAAAAGGCTCGTTGTTCACCTACACGGGTGATAACCTGGCCTACAGTCCCAACCCCCCGGCCATCTACGGATTTGTCGACTTTGAAGGGGGAGGGCGGTACTGGTTTGATTTGACCGATGTGGATCTTGAAGAGCTGGAGACCGACATGGAGGTGGAGATGAGCTTCCGCAAAAAATACGTGGATGAACAGTTCGGTATCCATGGCTATTTCTGGAAGGCCGTGCCGGTGATGGCCTGAGAAGGAGGATAAATATGGCGGAAGGTATTAGAGATAAGGTTGCCATCATCGGTATGGGTTGCACCAGGTTCGGAGAACGCTGGGATGCCAATGCGGATGACCTGATGGTGGAGGCGTTCAAAGAGACGATTGAGGACGCCGGGATAGAAAAGAAGGACATCCAGGCCGCATGGTTCGGCTCGTGCTTTGACGAGGTCAATGTGGGCAAGTCGGCCGTGCCCCTGAGCCTTGCCCTGAAACTGCCTTTTCTCCCGGTCACCAGGGTGGAAAACTTCTGCGCCACCGGTTCTGAAGCCTTGAGGGGGGCGGTGTATGCGGTGGCTTCAGGGGCCTATGACATCTGTCTTGCCTTGGGGGCTGAAAAGCTCAAGGACACGGGCTACGGTGGCCTGCCGGAATTCCCTTCGGCCCTTGGGACGAAAAACAGGCTCATTTTTCCGAACATAACCGCCCCGGGTGCCTTTGCCATGATGGCCACGCGCTACTTTTCCAGGTACGGCCTGAGTCCCGACGAAGGAAAAGAGATCTTGGCCATGATTTCGGCAAAGAGCCACCGTAATGGCGCCAAAAATCCAAAGGCCCACCTGCGGAAAGAGGTGTCCGTCGAAAAGATCCTTAAGGCCCCCATGGTGGCCTGGCCCCTGGGCCTTTTTGATTGTTGCGGTGTGAGTGATGGGGCGGCCGCTGCCATAGTCTGCCGGGCCGACATGGCAAAGGATTTTCGTCCTGATCCGGTGTACATCAAATCCATGCAGATCGCCTTGAGTTCGGGTGAGGAGATGATGTATACCGATTGGGATGGAAGTTATGTAAAGAGTACGGAGAAATGTGCAGCCCGTGCCTACGGGGAGGCAGGGATCACGAATCCGCGAGAGGAGATCAGCATGATGGAGCTTCATGACTGTTTTTCCATCACGGAACTGGTTACCTACGAGGATCTGGGGATCTCGCCCCGCGGCAAAGCAGGCAATGACGTTCGGAATGGCTTTTTCGATATGGACGGCAAGATACCGTGCCAGCCGGACGGAGGCCTCAAGTGTTTCGGGCATCCCATCGGGGCTTCCGGCCTAAGGATGATGTACGAGATGTACAAGCAGCTCCAGGGAAAGGCCGGAGACAGACAAATTGAGGGCCCAAGAATCGGGCTCACCCACAATATGGGCGGCTTTCCCGCCATGAACCTCATCAGCATCAGCATCGCGGGGCTCTAACCGGTGAGAGTGCAAAGCTGATGGCGAAACCTGTCGTGCCCGGTCAATCCGGCTTGTTGGTGAGTCCTTCAGAAAAATCGTCTGTGGGGCGCCTTTTCATGTTGTTGTCGGCCTTCCTGTTTGCTGCGTCAGATGGCATCATTAAGGTCCTTGACCCAAGGTTCAGGCCATGGGACATCGCATTCTACCGTTTTGGCGGTGGTCTGCTTTTATTGCTGGTTTTGTTTGGAAGAAAGACCAATCCATTCAAGGGGAGCAGCTTAACACTCTTTATCGTCAGGGGCTTGAGCGGGACCGCGGCCTTCCTGTCGCTCATAGCCGCCATCCGGTTGCTACCTCTCTCATCTGCAATCGTCCTATTTTATTCCTTTCCAACCTTTGCCGCTCTATTTTCCGCGCTCTTCTTTAAGGAACGCATAACCCGGTTGCAAATGCTGAGCATTCTTGGGACCTTTGCAGGTGTCGCCGTCATGCTGGATTTTACTGTCCAGGGGAGCCTGCTCGGCCAGACCATGAGTCTTTTAGCCGGTGTTTTGGCCGGGTTTACTGTGACCATCATCAAGAAATTGAGAGAAAACAATGGGGTGGTGATCATCTATCTCTATTTTTGCCTGGTGGGCGGCGTCGTCACCTTCCCGAAATTCATAGCCGGTCCAATGCTTCCCGGGTCAGGTCTTGAATGGCTCGCAATAGGCAGCATGATCGTCCTTCTTGTTGGCGCCCAATTGTCCATGAACCAAGGCTACCTTCACTGCAAGAGCTGGGAAGGGGGGCTCTTTCTCAGCAACGAAGTGGTGTTTACCGCCATCCTGGGGATTTTTCTATTCGGGGACCAGGTCACCTGGCGGTTCTGGTGCGGAGGCGGTCTCATACTTGGAAGCGTCCTTTTTCTTGACTGGGGAAATCGAAGAGGGGAAAATGGCTAGAGCCTATCCAATTGTGATATTAGTGTGAGTCGGGGCTTCTCAACAGATTGGAAAATCTTGGAAACGGGGTGTGAGAATGAAATGCGACAGATGTCAAGAGACTATTGAAGCAGGAGAAGAAAGGGAATTGCACGGGCGGACGTTATGTGAGGACTGCTATATTGAAGCCCTTTCGCCGGCCAAGGCGTGTGATCCATGGGCAGTATACAGTGCGAAATCTTTTTCAAAGCAAGATGTGTCTAATGTTGAGGTTAGTGAAATTCAATCCAAGATACTACAGATACTGGAAGAGACCGGGGGTGTCGAGCCAATGGTCATCACAGAGAGGCTCAAAATAAAGCCATCCGATCTTGAAAGAGAGATTGCGACCCTGCGACACATGGAGAAGGTCAGGGGTGAACTGCGGGAGGGGATAAAGATCATCCGTCTGTGGTAAAAGATCGAAAAATGAAGTCCTGCATGACGAAACGAATTAAATTTGAGGTGGTCGCCCGAAATGCCGAGTTGCCGGCCTGGATGATTGTATTGACATACCTTCCCATTTTCCCTAGACTTGCTCTGACAGCGGGGGATATATTCACTCACCCATGCCCTGTCTCGAAAGAGAAGACCTTTGTCAGGAATTTGTTTATGTTGATTCCGCTAGCCGAGAGGAGGTAACGTGATGATGCGCAAGATAGCCAAACCAATTAGTTTTTTTCTGATTCTCCCCTTTTTGCTCATGGGATTTTCCATTAGCAGGGCTCAGGCAGCCATGGTGGGAACGGAAGCCGTGCTCAACCCTGCTCCCAACGGCGAGACCGTTCGTGTCCGTCTCTCTAATTTCCTCGACCGGCAAGATGTCCAGGCCATTCTACAGTCACAAGGCATCAGTCCCAGGGAGGCCAAGGCGCGTATTGCGTGTCTGTCAGACAGTGAAGTCGCCCACATGGCCGCCGTCATGGATCGGCTTCCTGCCGGGGGTGGTGGCGTGGGCGTATTGATCGGCGCCGCTTTGTTCGTCTTCATCGTCCTGTTGATAACGGATATTCTTGGCTTCACCCATGTTTTCCCATTCGTCTATCATCACAGGAGTTAGTTGGAAACGGGCGCACCGGAAAGTCGCGCCGCTCTTGTACGGTTTGGTCCTGTCTTCTTTGGGTCTATTGTCGGCCGGGTGCGCCGGCCCTCAGCTCGGGGAGATCCGCAGACAAATGGAAGGCCTTCCCTCCCGGGTCCAACTCAAGACCGTACCCTTCTATCCTCAGAAAGCCTACCAGTGCGGACCTGCGGCCCTCGCCATGACACTCACCTGGAGTGGCCTCCCCAGAAAGCCGGAGACACTGGTTCCCGAGGTATACAGTCCGGAACTGAAGGGAAGCCTCCAACCCGCACTCATAGGAGCGGCCCGACGCTTGGGCCGGCTGGCCTATCCCATTAGCGGAATGAACGTTCTGCTACGAGAAGTGGCCTCCGGCCGACCCGTCATCGTACTCCTGAATCTCGGGCTCTCGTGGTACCCGGAATGGCACTACGCCGTGGTGGTGGGTTACGATCTGTCAGAAGGTTATGTGGAGCTCCATTCGGGAAAAACGGCTCGGGAGCTCCTTCCATTCAGGGTATTTGGGAATACCTGGGCACGGAGCGATTATTGGGGCCTTCTCGTTTTGAGTCCTCGGGATCTCCCTGCTACGGCAAGGGAGAACCCCTATCTCCAGGCGGTGCTGGGACTGGAAAAGGCCCGTCAATGGGGGGCAGCGGTTGAAGGATATGAAACAGCGCTGAGACGATGGCCCGGGAGCCTCGGTGCCCTTATGGGTCTTGGAAACAGCCTGTACGGGCTGGGGAAACTCAAAAGGGCGGAAACGGCCTTCCGGGAGGCGTCCCGTCTGCACCCGGCTTCCGGGGCCGCCTTCAACAACCTGGCCCAGGTGCTTTGGGAAGAGGGCAGGCAGGAGGAAGCCCTGCGGGCCGTGCAAAGGGCGGTCGCCCTTGGAGGACCGCAGGCTACAATCTATGGGGACACGCTCAAGGAAATTGAATCTGGAAAACCCTGAAAATTGAAACGGGGGAAACCATTCTCATCGTCCTATAACGGCGTTGTCACGTTCCCGGGGTAATCAGGATATCGATCCGGCGATTGATGGCACGGCCTTCTGCAGTAGCATTGGATGCCAGGGGTCGAGTGGAACCATAACCGACGGCAATGATGTTTTCAGCTGGCACAGTACCGTTGGCGATGAGATACTCGCGGACCGCTTCTGCCCGATCCTGGGACAGTTTCTGATTGACGGCGTCCGATCCGGTGCTGTCCGTATGCCCCTCGATCACCACTTGCGGCTTTTTCACCTTGCGTATGGCCTGCTGGACCCTGCTGAGGAGTTCATAATTGCCCGGCATGATAACGGCCTTCCCAACCGGGAACTTAACGGCCCTCAGCCGAATCACCAAACGGTTACCCTGCTTGTAGATTTCAGCCTCAGTGACACCAAACAGGTCGCGAATCTCGGTGTACAAGGCCCGGAAGCGTCTCTCGGTCTCCAGACGCTCTTTTGCCGCGCGTTCGTCCCGGGTCAAACGCTCCTTTGCAATTTTCTCTTCGCGGCTGAGGCCCTCGAGCGATGCGATCTGCTTCTGTTGGGCTTGTACCTTCTCTGCCAGGGATTGACGTTCCTTTTGCAAGGTTTTGATTGAATCCAGAATTCCTTCCATGCGTTTTTTCATGGGTTGATCACGCAGATCGGGCGATGACAGCTTGTCGGTCACTTCCTTGATCATCCCTTCAAACCAGAGGGCGATATCCTCCGGGTTCGTGGTCTTGATCTTGTGCACCAGCAGCATTATCTGCTCGAGCCGCCTGGCCTGGAAGAGGGCCTCAACGGCCTGCTTGTGAATCCCGTCTTTATTGTAACGGTTCTTCGAGATAAAATCATCTGCTTCGGACAGTTTGTCCCGGGCTTCGGCCAACATTTTCGGCGCGATTTCCCCTGCCCCTCCGGCCTCGGCCTTGAGGACCAGTTTTCGGGCTTCACCGATTGCCTTATGCTTGATGGCCTGCAGTTCAAGCCGGTCAAAACCATTGGTCACTTTCAGCCTGTTTTCCCGGGCCCAGTCCAGGTCATTGTTTTCGATGGCCCTTGTGAGATTGAGAAACTGCTGTTCTGTTGTCATATAATCCTTCCCGAGGTCGGGCGCTCCTGCGTTAATGGCGCGATCCCGGGCCTTAAGGACGTCTGGCAGGGCACTTCTCGTAACCTTGGCCATCTCTTGTGCCCGTTGAAGTTTGGCATTTCCCTGAGAGACTTCACGGAGGATGTCGGAAAGGGACTCGCCGAGATTCAACGCCTTTTTTGCATTCTTGAGAGACTGGTCCGCCTTTGAAAAGAACGTGGGCGAAAGCACATTCACCTGTGCTTTTCTTGCGTTGTCTATGCCCTTCGAAAGAAGATCAACCTGCTCCGACGGATTTTCCGAGGTCGGAATAGGTGTTACCTTCAATTTGCCTGCCCCGCAACCACCCAGAAACAAGACGGCTGCCACGATCACCATAGATTTTCGGAGACGCAATCCCATAGACATTGTATCGCCCCTTTCACTTATATTCAAAGAAGACTGCTGCTTCTTCCCTGTTCAGCCCTTCCTCATGAAGAAACAAAGGAAACGGATGAGAAAAGAAGAACAAATATGCTGTATGAAAACGCGTTCATGTGGACGGGGAAACTCCACGATACAACATAATATAATAAAATCAGGGAAAGCTCAATACCCAATTATTGATGTAACCGTAAAAAGTCCGGTCCTCAGGACTTTTTACTCACAGAAACCGAAAAGTGTGATTTTCGGTTTTCTTACAAATCAACGGGTTGCGATGCACCCCATTGATTTGCGTGCCCGTCCATGGGCACGACGATGCCTTCCAACGAAGTCATCTCATCCGCCGAAGTCAACGATCCGGGCGTGAGACTCTTTTTCAGACCCTTTCTCATAGTGCACTTGGCAACCAACGCCGATATGGACGACTATTTGAGGTTTAAGTCTCCAAACCCCACGCGCTTCTATGAATTTTCGCTAAACCCCAAATTGGCGTCCATTCCCTCCGAAGTGTTTAGAAAGGGTCTGAAAAAGAGTCTCAGGTTCGGCTCAACTTCGTTGCTCATATGCTGCCGCTTGTAGTATAAATTAGCTTTTTATGAAGTCATCACTCTTGCTTCAAATAGGCCTTTATGATCCGAAGGATTTCTTTTCCATATCTTTCAATAAAGTATGGGCCCACACCCGGTACCATGTACAATTCATCAGGGGACACAGGCCGGTCCGATGCCAGGTTGTTGAGGACCTTGTTGCTGAATATTCGAAAAGCGGGGATACCCTTCTTTTTGGCCATGCCCATCCGCCATTCTCTCAGCGTCTCATAAAGCTCCGTATTTTCCAATCCACGAGACGCGGCCCGCCTGATGACTTTGCGGGAGGCTTTTCCCTTCCCCAAAGGGGGCATTTTTCCCTTGGTGTTTTTGCCCTCACCAGGTGATTTGATGGCCATGGATGAAACGTCTTCAGGATCAAGAGAATGTCCTTTCCTTGTCAGCCCCGCCTTTTTGTAGTGAATGCGTTGGCCACTTTTTTCAAAGCTCTCCTCACTGAGGGTAATCACGCCAGTCCCGGCAAGGGACTTCAAAAGGATTCCAAAGTCCGACCGTGAAAAAACAGAACCGGGGCAGACATCATTGTAAAGCCTTCCGGTGGAGAGACCGTCAACACGCTTCAGCCTGGCAATCACATCCCAAATGATCTTTTTCTCCCGGCTGTCAGGCCTCCGGGAAAAAGAGGCTATTCCTCCCTCAGGGGCGCAGAAGTCGCACAGACCACAGGGAAGCCCATTGTCTTCCCGGTCACCAAAATGCCGGACCAGGTGAAGCATCCGACAGGAAAAAGAGTCGGCAAAGCGCGAAATTTCATCAATCTGGCCGAGTTTGTGATCGCTCTGGGTCTTATAGGTTATCTGCCACTGGTCATGCCCCCGTCGTACCGTCTCATCAGAATCAACCACTGCTCCCCCGTGGATCCAGAGCTTTTCCAGGGCAATGTCAAAGGCCTCTTGCTCCATATTCAGTTCATCACACACTCTTTCCAAAGGTATTGAATGGTCCGTAAGATGATCATGGATTCGTTTCAGGAGACTTTTGTCAGGGTAACTTTTCTCATGGAAGAACTGGTGGATCCGGCGGTCGCCATAGGAGTGCAGGAGAATCGCGCGGGAGGGTTGACCGTCACGTCCTGCGCGACCGATCTCCTGATAATATCCTTCCAGACTTCCGGGTAGCGCTGTATGGATCACTGTCCGTATGTCCGGCTTGTCAATACCCATACCGAATGCAATGGTTGCTACGATCGCATCAAGCTCTCCCGTCAGGAAGGATTTCTGGACACCGTCTCTCACTTCTGATGGGAGTCCTGCATGGTAGGGAGCAACCGAAAGCACCTTCCCGAGTCCGGTGGCCAGATCTTCAGTCTTCTGTCTTGTGGGGGCATAGATAATGGCGGGCCTGCATTCTTTTCTCTGAAGGATCTCCGAAACCTTCCGTGTCCGCTCCGATGGCAGGAGTTCAAGCAGTTCAATGGCAATATTCGTCCGCCTGAAACCGTGGACGCACATTTCCGCTCCATCCATCCCGAGCTGCCGGACGATATCCCCCTGGACTCTTGGAGTGGCTGTTGCCGTCAAGGCGATAACCGGGGCTTGGCGAAGGATTGGGAGCCGTTCCCCCAGCAATCGGTAGTCAGGACGAAAATCATGCCCCCACTGGGATATGCAGTGGGCCTCGTCGATAGCTATAAGAATCGGTCTCCGTCTGGCAAGCATCGCCGGAAAGCCCGGGACCGCCAGCCTCTCTGGAGCGATGAAGAGAAAATCCAGCTTCCCGTCAAGATAATCCCTGCAGACCCTGCGTGATTGGGGACGTGCTCTTCCCGAATGTATTCGCTCCGCAGCGAGCCCCCGTTCTTTCAAGGCTGAAGTCTGATCCTCCATCAGGGCGATGAGTGGACTGATGACAAGGGTGGTCCCGCCCCGGGCAATACCGGGAAGCTGGTAGCATAATGACTTGCCTGATCCCGTGGGCATGACAAGGAGGACATCATTGCCCTTTATGACGGATTCGCACACTTTTTGCTGGTAGGGCCTGAAGCTTTTGAAATGGAATACGTCTTCAAGTATACTCTTAAGGCTTGGTTGTAACCTATCGGAATTTAATTTGTTATCATGAAAAATCATTCTTGATCACGCGCTCGATGTGGTCACAGTTTCTGATTGATGCCTGTTTGTACAAACCGTCTCGCTGTTGGTTTATTTCTTTGGCAGCCGAATTTTTCGTTTTTCCAGGTCACTCTGTTGCCTGTAAACCATAATCGTATGACCGATGGCGCCCACGACCTCTGCGCCGGTTTCCTTTTCAAGCAGTTTGGAAAGCTCCGCCTTTTCTTCTTTTTCCTTTACATCTTGAAATTTAACTTTGATGAGTTCATGGATTTCAAGGGCCTCTCTTGCCGACTCAAGGACTTCTCGGGAGAGACCTTTCTGACCGATTAGAACGATGGGCCTCAGTCTGTGGGCAAGACCTCGCAGATATTTTCGCTGATAACCTTGAAGCTTTTTCATTTTCCACAATTCCTTTCTTTGGGAAAAAATTTGCAAATCCTCTCAGGCGTTGTTTGGGAAATTCCAGATGAATCTGATCTTAATAGAGAAGTGAAAAAATTTGCATCTCTTTTTTGATAACTCTGCCGGAATTCAGCGCTCTTTAAAGGGTGATGACTTTGTAAAAAGCTGATTTATGCCACTTCGCGGCATCCTATAAGAAACGAACTCAATCAATATCATGAGTTCGTCGGAAATTATGATCATGCCCATGGACGGGCACGCAAATCAATGGGGTGCTTTGCAACCCGTTGATTTGTAAGGAAACCGAAAATCACACTTTTCGGTTTCTGTGAGTAAAAAGTCCATGGACGGATTCCCAAGGAAGTCGTCTCATCCGCCGGAGTCAAGGAGCAGGGCGTGACACTCTTTTTCAGACCCTTTCTCATAGTGCACTTGGCACCAAACACCGATATGGACGGGTATTTGGGGTTTAATCCGCCCAAACCCCACGCGCTTCTATGAATATATTCTAAACCTCAAATCGGCGTCCATCCCCTCCGAAGTGTTTGGAAAGGGTCTGAAAAAGAGTGTCAGGTTCGGCTCCTCTTCATAGCTCATAGGCTGCCGCATGATGCATAAACCAGCTCTTTACGGTTCCATCAAAGGGTGGCTGTCCTGTTTTTTCTTGATATTGAGAAATTCGGTACCTAAGATATTGATGAAATCAGGTCCGATCAATCACCTCTTTCAGGAAGCAATTCATGGAAACAACAACCAATATCGCCCACAGGGGGGCAAGGAGCATCGCCCCTGAAAACACCATTGCTGCAGCAGGAAAGGCCCTTGTCTCCGGAGCGGACCTCTGGGAGACCGATGTGGCGGTCTCCAAAGACGGCGAGCTGTTCCTCTTTCACGATGATTCCCTTGTAAGGACGACCGATGCCAAGGAAAAATTTCCCGGAAGGAGGCCATGGGTGTATACGGATTTTCTGTGGAGAGAAATCCAAACCCTGGATGCCGGGTCGGTTTTTGTGGATAGGGATCCCTTTGGCCAGATCAAAGAAGGAGCCGTTTCGACTGAAGATCTTCAATCCTACAGAGGGGAAAAAATCCCCTCACTGGAACAGGCACTCCTTTTTACCGAGGAAAACGATTTCAAGATCAACCTTGAAATCAAGTATCTTTCCAGGTCTTTTCAGGACTTTCCCATAGCAGCTGAAGTGATAAAGCTGATAAACAGGTTGAAAATCGATCCGTTATCCATCATCATCTCGTCGTTCAACCATTACTGGCTCAAGCAGGTCGAAACAATGATGCCTGAGATTGAGGTGCAGGCCCTCATCGGGTACTCGAAAATGGGGCCGCTCAACTGGGGGAAATTCGAATTCCCTGTTTACAACGCCAGGTCGACCTTGATTGACAGTAAGCAGATAACAACGGCGAAGGAAAAAGGGAAAAAGATAAATCTCTTTACCATCAATAAAGTGGAAGATATGAAAAGATTCATTGACGCAGGTATCGATGGCCTGATAACGGATTTCCCCCAGCGTCTTGCCTCCATCAATAAGCGGAATTCTAAGAAATCACCGTAACTAAAATTGATGGAACCGTAAAAAGTCCGGTCCTCAGGACTTTTTACTCACAGAAACCGAAAAGTGTGATTTTCGGTTTCCTTACAAACCAACGGGTTGCAAGGCACCCGTTGATTTGCGTGCCCGTCCATGGGCACGATGATGACTTCCAACGAAGTCGTCTCATCCGCCGGAGTCAAGGAGCAGGGCGTGAGACTCTTTTTCAGACCCTTTCTCATAGTGCACTTGGCACCAAACACCGACATGGACGGCTATTTGGGGTTTACGCCTCCCAAACCCCACGCGCTTCTATGAGAATATATGCTAAACCCCAAATCGGCGTCCATCCCCTCCGAAGTGTTTAGAAAGCGTCTGAAAAAGAGTGTCAGGTTCGGCTCCTCTTCGTACCTCATAGGCTGCCGCTCGCGGCATAAACCTTGCTTCTAACGAAGTCATCAAAATTAAGTGTGCTTTTGCGGTGTTTCCCCGATCCTCAGGACCTTTCCGAGCACTTCCATGGGGTCTCTCCCCAGGACGTGAATCATGGGCTCTCTGCCCATTCCGCCCTTGTCGAAGAGGATGTCCGGGACTCGCCCGCCCGCCCCGATGGCCTTCCGGATGCCCAATACTTGCACATCACGATCGAGGAGGACACCTTGAAAACCCCTGGTGCGGCAGGCCGCAACTGTCGCCTCTGAATAGCGAATATTCATGGCTGAACGCATCCCCGGTTCACAGGCCATGGTTTCGAGTATCACTTCCGCAATATGTCTTGATGCCTCGAATGTGGGATCGTGGAATATCAACGGCCATTCGTCCACCTGAGAGATCCGGCCCGGAAAGGCGGCCACCTCGTCAGGGCAGAGTGCCCCCGGCAGCGCGTAACCCAGATTGGAACGGACCTCCGGAATCAGGTTTCCCACGGGCGACCCAAGGAGCTTCCTGGCCGCCGCATGCAGTTCTTTAAGAACTTGTTCGCGTTCTATGAATCGAAGTACGTGCGCGTAGTGGTTGGTGGGGCCATGACCGGATCCGAAATCCAGGCCCAGGGATATGGCACGGGTGATAAATGCCTTTGCCTTTCTCACCGCTTCCGGGACCTCGAACCCCTGGCCCAAAAGTGTGGCCAGGGCGGCAGAGTAAGTGCACCCTGTTCCATGGGTATTCCGGTTGCTGAGGCGGGGGGCATGAAAAAGATGAAAGTCCTTTCCGTCAAAAAGCACGTCCACCGCCTCGCCTTTGAGGTGACCGCCCTTGACCAGCACGTGGCGGGACCCAAGTTCGTGGATTTTCCTTGCCGCCTTTTTCATGCCGTCCAGGTCTTCAACCGGAAATCCGCACAGCTCGGATGCCTCGGGGAGGTTGGGAGTTACCACATGGGCCAGGGGCAGGAGTATCTTCCCCATGGCAACCCTTGCGTCTTCCGACAGCAGGATATCCCCGCTCTTTGCCACCATGACCGGATCGACCACCAGGAGCCTGATGTCGTAACGCTCCAGCTGCCCAGCCACCACGGAAACGATCTCGGGTGTGGCCAGCATCCCGGTCTTGGCAGCGTCGGCGCCATAGTCTGAGAGGACCGATTCCATCTGCAGCTTGATGAAATCCACCGGCACGGGGTGAACCCCCTGGACACCGATAGTGTTCTGGGCCGTCAGGGCGGTTATGGCGCTCATGCCGTAGCCCCCCAGCACAGTGATGGTCTTCAAGTCCGCCTGAATTCCTGCCCCCCCTCCGGAGTCGGAACCGGCTATGGTCAATATGCGTTTCATTTTTTCTCCCTTTCATTTGTCATATTTTTTTGTCAGCCGAATCAGACGGTCGCAATGGTTGATCAGATCGGCCATCCCCGCTCTTTCCCTGGTCGAAAGAATACCGGGGCCCAGGGACTTCCCATCATATCCGTTGACGATTGCGGTCTCCGCCGAATCGATCCACCTGATCAGTTTTTCGGGCTCTCCCGACTGAAGGTAAAGGGAACAGTCGTTCACAAACAGTGCGTCGACCTCTTCTCCGAGGGCCTGTTCAAAAAGAGATTCGATCAACCGCGCATTTTCTTCCGCCAGTCTGAGGGCCTCAAGCTCATCTTTTCCCTGGAGCCTCGGCGCATGGATGGGACAATGATAGTAGCGTACCCTGTCGTGCCAGGTCGCCTTGAGCGTGCCGCCGATGCCGGCTGTTCGGCCCTTCAGATCGGAGGGCCCGATATCGGGGGCCAGATCCACCACCGCCGTCCTGCCTTCACCTACTTGAAAAAAGGCGTCGAGGATTTTCTGCGTGAGCGTGGTCTTGCCGGTATTCACCTCGCCTATGATCAGGGTGAAGCGATGGAGAAATTTCTCCGGCGATAGGGGGCTCTTATTGGAGGTCATGGGATTCATCCCCTTTCCCATATCACAAAAGTCGCCAGGAGGCACAGGGCAAGAAACATCAGACCATATTCATGCAAAGGGATGCGGTATCCCCTTCGAAAGGAGCGGCCCTTCCTTGCAAACCCCCTTGATTCCATGGCCATGGCCAGTTGTTCCGCGAGGATAAAGGCCTGCACCAGCAGGGGCATGAGAAGGGCCATGAAACGGGGCACGTTCCGAAGTCTCGGGCGCAGATCAATGCCCCTGGAGCGTTGGGCATCCGCAATGAGACGTATTCTCATCCCGATCAGGGGGACATAGCGCATGGAGGTGGTCAGAATAAAAGAGAATTCATAGGGTAGCCCCATTTTTCTAAGTCCGTCCCCCAGTTCTTCGGGGTCAAGCGCCTGGAAGAAGACGAACGAGAGCGTGAAGAGGTTGAAGAGCCGCAAGGCCAGTACGAGGGCCGTTTCCCAGGCGAAGGAGATGAGGGCGATGACAAATACCAGCCCCACCAGCGGCAGGATCAGTTTTAATACACGGACCAGCGGCCTCAGCATCTTCAGCGTCAGGAGACCTCCCAAGAGAAGGACCATCTCAACGGCGAGGGGAAACGTGTTCCGGGTGAGGAGGACAGCCGCGATCCCCATTATTCCTAGGGCGAGTTTTGTCCTGGGATCAAAACGTTTCATGAACATTATCCGCGGGCGCCCATTCTGGGTTCCCCAGAGCCCCCATCTTCAAGAGATTTTCGTCTTTTGCCAGCTCACGGGGCGGACCCGTGGCAACCACTTTTCCGCCATGGACCACGACCCATCGCCGGGCGGTCGCCAGCGCAAAATCCAGGTCATGGGTGACGATCACGATGGTGAATCCCTTTGCACAGAGAGTGAGGAGGAGGTCTGCCAGGGTTTCGAGAAAAAGACCGTCCTGGCCGACCGTAGGTTCATCCAGGACGAGCAGTCGCGGCTTCATCACGAGCACCGAGGCGATGGAGACCCGTTTCTTCTGGCCCTCGCTCAGGCGATAAGGGGACTGGGACAGAAGTTCATGGAGGTGAAAGAGGGTGCGCAATTCCTCGAGCCATCCCGCAGGAGTTTTTTTGCAGAGGTCCCAGCCTACAGCCAGTTCATCCTCTACGGTGGTCTTGAAAAACTGGTCATTGGGGTTCTGAAACGCGATTCCGATCCGGCTCGCAATGTCGGCCGGGGACTGCCGCCGCACCCCTTTTCCCATAAAAAGGACATTGCCCCGGGAAGGGTGGAGGAGGCCGTTGAAGTGTTTGACGAGCGTCGTTTTCCCGGCGCCGTTCGGCCCCACAATTGCGAGTATCTCACCCTCCTTCACTTCCATGGAAAGATCCTTCAGCACGGGCCTCTTTTCAATGGCATGGCTGATTTGCTGCACCTCGAGAAGGGTGGTCCCGAAGTGCTCATTCCCGGTCGTCCTTGCAGGGTAGCGGGGTACCAGGTGTTGATGGATCAAAATGGGGTGCGCGTCCCCGGGAGACCCATCAAAAAGGACTTCGCCCTTCTCCAGGATCAGACATCGCGTTGCGTCCTGGTGCAGAGCGCCGACGCGCTGCTCGATGACCACGAGGGTTGTCCCCTTCTCGTGAAGCTGGAGAAGGACTTCCCGGATCCTCTTTGCGCCCTCCCAATCCAGGTGCGCCAGGGGCTCGTCGAGGACCATGACGGGCGGGCTCACGGAGAGGACGGAGGCGATGGCCACTATTCGCTTTTCACCCCCGGAAAGCGTCATGGGCGACCTTTTAAGGAGATGCTCAATATGGAGGGCCTTCGAGGTCCGTTCGATTTTCTCCTCGATTTCAGGGGCGGAAAGCCCCAGGCTTTCAAGGCCGAAACCGATCTCTTTATCCACCGTGCTGTTGAAAAGCTGCGCATCCGCGTTCTGAAACACGAGACCCACCAGGGACATGAGATCGGCAACAGTCAGGTCCCGCGAGTCTTTCCCCACCACCGACACGCGCCCCTGAAGTTCGCCATCTAAAAAATGGGGGATGAGGCCGTTGAGGAGATACGCGAGGGTGGACTTGCCGGAGCCGCTCTTTCCACAGACCAGGACGTACTCCCCCTTCCCGATCTTGAGATTGGTGTCTTTGAGTACCCATTCGGTGGAGAGTTCATCGTATCGATAGTTTATATGGGTTAAATCGATCACGGTTTCCAGATTCCCGCCTTTCGGAGGAGGTGGAGGGCAATGATGCCGATAATGGTCCCTCCCAGCGTGCTGACGCTGAAGGCGATGATCAGGGTGAAAACGGGCATGGACTTTCCCATGAACACGGGGGCCACGATCCAGACGCTTGCCAGAGCTCCCAGGAGGCCCGTTCCGATGACCTCTCCGGCCCCTGCAAGGTAGATGTTTTTGAATCCCTTGTAGGCCAGGCCCGCAAGAAACGCACCGATCATTCCGCCCGGAAAGGCCAGGAGGGTGCCAAGGCCCAGGACATTGCGGATAATCCCTGCAGCGGCGGCGATGGCGACCGCGTACAGGGGGCCCAGCATGACCCCTGCCAGGACGTTCACCATGGCCTGTGCGGGAAAGCACTTGGCAATGCCTACGGGGATAAATATGGGTGAAAGTGCCACCGCCACCGCAACCAGAATCACTGAAATGGCAATCCTTTTTGTCTTCATGTTTGTTTTCATGTCGTTACTCCTTTCATTCAGCTACCAACGCGGTGAGGTTTCCCGAAAATACCCATGAGGATCAGATAAATGAGCCCTGCAGCAACAAGGCTGGGGATCGAAGAGCCCCATGCCGTTTCTCTCTGCAGGAAATGATAAAGCCCAAAACCGATTCCCCACGCCGCAAACGCCCAGAGGTTGAATCCGCCCGTGTACCAGTAATCATTCCGCTCATTCAGCGCCTTTACGGAGTAGTGTTGTTTCCGTAGGAAAAAGTAGTCCGCGAGGACCACGCCGAAAAGGGGGCAGAAGACCGACCCCACAAAGAGCAGGAAGTTTTCGTAGGCCGTGCCGGGGAACATCAGGGCGATTACGGTGCCCAGGATTCCACACATGAGACTTCCGCGTTTCTCTCCCATTTCAGGCCAGATATTGAGAGCCGATACGGCCGTGGAATAGATGTCCAGAAACGTGGTCGTAAAGGTGGAAAAAAGGACGATAACAATGGCAGGAAGGGCAAACCCCAGGTCCACCATCAATTCCAGAACCATGCTGTCCGGTGTGGGGGAATGGGTGGACATCGCCGCGGCCAGACCGATGACATACATCCAGGAACTCACGATGAAATACCCGATCCAGGTCCCCCAGAAGGCGGGCCCTGTGCCTTTCCCGTAGCGGGAATAGTCACAGACCAGGGGGAGCCAGGAAATGGGCATGGCAATGACAATATCCAGACCCAGCATGAAGGGCATCCCTTTTCCCGATGGAATGGCCAGGAGACTGGTCAGGCCGTGTTTGTGAAGTACCACCCAGCTCATGACACAACAGAGGGCGATCAGGGCGGTGACGGCGATTCGCTGGAGCCACTTCCAGTAACGGTGCCCGAGAATTGCCCAGAGCGTCGTGGCAATACCGCAGATGACTACCCAGCCTCGAAATCCGAGTGATGGGAAGGGCCAGACGGACTGGGCGGCCTGACCGCCGATCCAGAGCATGACCCCGGTCCATCCAACCAGTTGAACGAGGTTGAGGACCGTCGCAAAATAGGAGCCCCGAATCCCGAAGGACGGCCTGACGGCCACCATGGTGGGTATGCCGGTCCTGCTGCCGATTATGCCGCCGAGGGCCATTGGCGTATTGCCGATGACATGGCCGATGAGTATTACCAGAAAACCTGAGAGAAACCCGAGCGGGACCAGGAGACCACCGGCCCAGATCTCCGCCAGGGAAACAGCCGCCCCTGCCCAAAGAAGAAAGAAGTCCATCCCGTTCAGGTTCCGATCCTCTTTTGCGATGGGTTTAATTCCTCCGCTGCCTTCCATTTGAATCCTCCATTTGTGAGCCTTTGAGTTCTTGCAGATCAGTATAGGGATGGAAACTTCGAACCGTTTGGGAAGGGCAGGGGGAGAAAAGGATCACGCGAGCATGTTTCACCAGGCCGCACACAAAAAAAAGCCGCTTTCCTTCTAAGAAAGCGGCCCTTGGCGATCATTGAACGTGAAGAGTGGAGAACGTTCCCACAATTTCACCGCTTCCCTCCGCTGGCATTACCCAGTTCAGGTTCTAAGGGTTGCCGGATACCTTCCCCGGCTCTCAGACAGACCACCCCTAGCGATAAAAATTACGATACCTTTCGGGTAAGGGGATGTCAAGTAATAACCCCGAAACGCCGCAAAGACATCCTTCCGGCGTTTCGGGGAACTGCTTTCTTTATTTTTCCTTGGGCTGCAATGCCTGATCCGGCAGGCTGGTGAGAAGTCAGTGCTAAAGCCTCGCAACCGGGCTTTTGAAACTGCAGGGCAT
>Ga0315535_1000866_pt1 | contig 20811 bp, 21 predicted proteins | sample SalMarSW160220MG_2_FD_203092 | JGI IMG/M metagenome (GOLD analysis project Ga0315535, IMG submission 203092) | Salt marsh sediment microbial communities from the Plum Island Ecosystem LTER, Massachusetts, United States - Salt Marsh Sediment SW1602-20 ... | reverse complement strand
ATAGGCATCTCGAAAAGCGATCAAAAAACGGATGCATTGTGGCTAAAGGATGGTGAGCTTTTAGAATGGTTGAAAAGCTTTTAAATAAGGGACGATATTATGTAAAGATAAACCAGGGCCTTGCATTAAGAATAAGCATATTAGATGCCAAACTGTACATAATCTATTTGATTACATAATCGGAATTATGGAAAGATTTACATAATTCAGTAAAGGCGAAAGGTGGAACCGGGCTGTACTTAACTGTCTCCGGCAGGTTATCACAAATTGTGATAAGCTCCTTCCATTCCTTCTGTGATGGCATTAGCAGAAAATCGTGTGGGAATCGATTGATATTTCTCCTGACAGCCTGTTTCAAGCTTCTGGTTTCGACATCATACATTTTAGATAGATCAAAATCAAACATGATTTTATGCCCTTTGAAATCATAGATTTTGCTTTGAATAATTTCTTTTATAAGCATATGATAATAGAATAGAAAGATGATGCAACTAGAGTTACTCAATTATTAATGTATTCAATGAGTAAAGATCAGCGTGGTGCTCTAATCTTTTCCAGGTTTGGCCAAATAATGTGACCTTTGATTAAAAATGCCAAATATCCTAAATTGCATGATTAAATTGTGCGTAATGAACATCGAAGAGATCCGCGAATACTGTATTGCCAAACCAGGTGCTACCGAAGGCTTCCCTTTCAATGACACGGTCCTTGTGTTTAAAGTGGCCGGGAAGATGTTCGCCCTGCTCGATCTGTCTGAGGACAGCCTGGGCATCACCCTGAAATGTGACCCGGAGCTGGCCATCGAGTTGCGGGAGCAGCACCCTGAGGTTACACCGGCCTGGCATTTTAATAAGATCATTATTCCATGTGAGCTGAGGTTTTTACTCATACCTGAGTGACTCGACCGGATTACGGCTGGCAGCTCTCCAGCTCTGCAAACTGACTGTCACCAGTGCAATAAGTACAGTCAGGAGTCCGGCAGCAAGAAAGACCAGGGGACTTATTCCAGTTCTATAGGCAAATTCCTTCAACCACTCCTTTACTGCATACCAGGCAATGGGACAGGATAACAGGAAGGCGATCCCAATCCACTTAAGGAAACCGCGGTTCATCATCGACAGAATTTCCCAGCTGCGGGCCCCATTCACCTTGCGGATTCCGATCTCTTTCTTACGCTGCTCCGAAAGGAAAGTAACCAATCCAAACAGGCCCAGGAGGGACAGCAGAATGGCAATGATGGTAAAACTCCCGATAATCCTTGCAAAGCGTTTCTCTTCCTTGTAGTTTTCATAGTATTTTTCCTTGACATCAAAATAGTTGAATGGGAGATCCGGGAGCAATTTTTGCCATTCAGATTCCATGAAGGCAATGGTTTCCTTTTCTTTTTCCGGTGAGATCCTGAAAGTCAGGAATGCCGGAAAGTTATTATGTTCTCCATACCGGTAGACCATGGGTTGGATGGGTTCCCGCAATGTGGAGGTATGTATGTCTTTTATCACGCCGATAACCGGAAATGACTCTCCCTGTTGGCGGAATTTCATGAACTTTCCATCGATGTTTTCCCACCCAATTGTCTGTAATGCAGTCTCATTGATAATAAATGCATCGTGGTCTGTACTGTAATCAGGGGAGAAATACCTTCCTTGTACCACTTGGATACCAAACACTTCGGCGAAATGTTCATCTACCGCTGTTGAGATTACAAGACATTCATCGATCTTCGCATCACCGGGGACCAGTGTAAAAGTGTTTTGGTAATAATAACCGGGAATATTCTCCGTCACCGATCCCTGGCTGAATCCATAACGGGACATCTGAGGCTCAACATTTTCCTTGTACAGTTTGACCTGGGAATAGGCCTGGCCTTCTTCATCGGGTATCCCATCCACCTCTATAACCAACAGATTCTCATTGTTAAAACCTAAATCTGCATGTTTCATGAAAGCCACCTGCTTGTAGATAAAAAGCTGAACGATGATCAGTGAAATGGCCAGGGTAAACTGCAATATAATCATGGAATTACGTGATAACCCGGAATCTTGCCGAATGATTCCTTTGGTCTGAACCAACTGAATGGGTTCTGCACGGAGAAAAGACCGGCCAGGCAGAAAGCCGGTTATAAATACCGTAAAAATCAGGGTAATTCCCAGGACAGACCAGACAGCCGGATCTGATAATTGCTGGCCTACCGGCCTCTGGGTAAGTGATTCGATAAGCGGCATGGCCAAAAGGCATACAAGTATTGAGATTCCAAGGGCTCCAACGAATACAATAAATGCAGCCCAAAGATGCATGCGTATTATTTGTCCGGACCTGGCTCCCATGATCTGTCGGATTCCTGTATCCACATTCCGCCGGGCCGATTGAGCGGCTGACAGGTTGATATAATTAATACAGGCAATAAGGAGGGTAACCAGGGTAATGCTGGCAAGAATCAGGAGATAGGAACGGGGTACAGGTGGTGATTCGTAATCAAGGACAGAAGTATCAAAATGCGATCCCCTGAATGAGCGGGTCGTAAAGGTACTTCTTCCAAGCAGGAAATCCGGGTAATGCCGGGCCGGGATCCCCTGGAGATGGGTTTCAAATTCAACCTTACTGGTCCCGGGTTGAAGCATCACATAAACCTTCATTCCTCCGTTCCACCACGCTTCTTTGTAGTCCGGTCGAATAAAGGACCGCGCTTTTTCCGGGAGCAGGACATCAAAATGTACTGATGAGTTCCTGGGTAAATCCCTGAATATTCCGGATATAGTCAGGGGATGGTCCCATACACTTACAACCTTTCCGAGGGGGTCCTCATCGCCGAATAGCGTCCGTGCGAATTTCTCAGACACCACGATACGGTCCGGTGCTTTTGCCAATTCCTCCTGGTTTCCGGCCAGCAGTTCGTAACCGAAAATCTCCATAAAATCGTTATCTACTGAGGCCCCGATAAATCCTGAATACTGACGATCGTTGCTCTCGAATACCGCCCCCTGGTGGATCATTTGAGATATTCCCGTAGCATATTTCACCTCGGGGAATTCGTTAAGGATGGTTGAAGGGAGGGGCAGGGGACATGAGCTTGAGTATTCATCCGACTTAAGATCATGCTGAAGAACCTGTAATATCTCATCCCTGTTTGGATGACAGCTGTCGAAAGAAGCTTCATAGGTGATCAGCATCACCATCATGACTACCAGGGACAGACCGAGTGAGAGACTGATGGCATTCAATAGGGTGAACCTAAGTGTTCCTCTTAGTAATTGTATTGCTGATTTAAGGTAATATCGTATCATCCGGGCTTCTTTTTATTTTCTAATTTATTCCCATGATCCCTATAGGACTTTATTCGGTACGATCCTGCCATCGAACAAATTAACTATACGGTGGGCAAAGGAGGAGTCCCGCACAGAATGTGTGACCATCAGGATTGTTGTTCCCTCTTTATTCAATTCAGTGAGCAATTCCATGACCTGGATTCCGTTATTTGAATCCAGATTTCCGGTAGGTTCATCCGCAAGGATCATCCAGGGCCTGGATACCAAAGCTCTGCAGATGGCTACTCTTTGTTGTTGTCCCCCGGATAATTGTTGGGGGTAATGTTTTGCCCTGTGGCTAATCTTCATGCGGTCTAAAATAGCCAAAACACGCTTCCGGCGTTCATTCGCACTTACTCTCATAAAAAAGAGAGGCAATTCAACATTGTCGAAAACGTTGAGCTCATCGATCAGGTTAAAATTCTGGAAGATGAAACCGATCTTCCCTTTTCTTTTTTCTACCCTCTCCTTCTCCTTGAGTCCTGAGACTTTTTCACCGGCAAAATAGTATCTGCCACCAGTGGGATGGTCGATCATACCAATCACATTTAGAAGTGTGGATTTCCCACAGCCCGATGGGCCCATAATCGCAACAAACTCGCCCTTTTTCACTCCAAGGTTGACTCCGTCAAGGGCTGTTGTTTCAATATCATCGGTCCGGAATTTCTTTTTGAGCCCTTCGGTTTTAACTATTAATTCTTCTTCCATAAAGCGCTTCATTCATAATTGGTCATTAAATTTCAATAGTAATGCCATTTCTTATAACAGATTGTTTATCAGATAGTAATATATTGCTATCAGAAAAAAAAACGTCAAAATATTTTACACCCTTTGTATAATCATTTGTCAATGTAGTATTTTGGCAACATGAATACTGGAAAGGTTCTTGTGGTTGACGATAACAAAAAGATACTGGATGCACTGCGTTTGTTGCTCAAGTACCACTATGAGCAAGTTGTGACCTGCAGCAATCCAGAAAGGATACCGGAACTTCTGGAAAAGGAGAATTTTGATGTGATCCTGCTAGACATGAATTTTAAAGCTGGAATAAGTTCCGGGAATGAGGGACTTTTCTGGCTGAAGGAAATTAGCAGAAAGCAACAAGGGGCAAGCGTGGTAATGATCACAGCGTACGGGGATATTAATCTGGCCGTCAAAGCCATAAAAGAGGGGGCATTTGATTTTATCCTGAAACCGTGGGAGAATGAAAAATTACTGGCCACCATCGAAGCAGCATTCAAATTCAGTATATCAGGGCAGGAACTCAGCAAACTGAAAGGCAAGGAGAGTTTTCTGATTTCCGAGATCAATAAGCAGGGTAAAGACCTTATTGGATCATCAGAAGCCATGCAACAGGTGCTGGAAATGGCAGAAAAGGTAGCAGGGACAGATGCCAACGTGCTGATTACAGGGGAGAATGGTACAGGCAAAGAATTGCTGGCGAGGGAGATCCACCGTATGTCAGCAAGGGCGCAGGAAGTCCTTGTGACGGTCGATGTTGGAGCCGTTCCCGAAACTCTGTTCGAAAGCGAATTATTCGGTCATGAGAGGGGAGCCTTTACAGACGCAAAGGAAATGCGTAAAGGCAGATTCGAGCTGGCTGATCAAGGAACCCTTTTCCTTGACGAGATCGGTAACCTGAACCTGCCCATGCAGGCCAAACTTCTGAATGCTCTGCAAAACAGGCAGATTACAAGGATCGGAGGAAACCAGCCGATCCATGTCGACATTAGGCTAATCTGTGCCACCAACACAGACCTGGAACACTCCATTCAAGGAGGATCATTCAGGGAGGACTTGTTCTACAGGATTAACACCATAGTACTGGAAATGCCGCCTTTGAGGAAACGGGAGGGGGATGTGGAGGTACTTGCAAACTTTTTCCTGGAAATCTACTCCCGGAAATATGAACGCAAGAGTCTGTTTATTAGTCCCTCGGCACTCATGAAGCTCAACGCATATTCATGGCCGGGGAATGTCAGGGAACTCCAGCATGTAGTTGAGAGGGCCGTCATCCTGTCTAAAAATGTCGTGCTAAAAGGAGAGGATTTTCTTTTAGAGCAGAAGAACTGGAAAAGGATTCAACCTTCGACTCTGGAGGAAATGGAGAGATCGATGATTGAAACCAGCCTTGAAAGAAACCAGGGAAATCTTACAAAGGCAGCCTCACAACTCGGGGTTACCCGGCAAACCCTTTACAATAAGATAAAAAAGTATCAATAAACTTCCTGGAAGGATGTATACCCGGAACCTGCTACTAAAAATTATTCTGCTGATCCTCTTGCTTCTATCCACGGTGGTATTCTGCACGTTTTTCTTTTACAAAGCAAAATATCTGTATTCGTTTGTAATGATACTACCTATAACGGTCGAGATCCTGTATCTTGTATACCTGTACAAACGTACCAACCGGGAAATAGCTTATTTCTTTAATTCCATAGAGAACGGGGATATGAGTTCGACCTTCCCGGAAAACGTAAAAGACAGAACCTTGCGGGAGTTGCACAGAAGCCTTAACCGGGTTAACAGGATCTTAGCCATAACCAGGGCTGAGACTGAAACAAAAGAACAATTCTATCGCTCGCTGATCCGCCATGCTAAAACTGGCTTGATGGCAGTCAATCCGGAGGGGAGGATCCTGGAAATTAATCCGTCTTTGGAAAACATGTTTGGTTCTTACACCCTCTCGGTACTCGATGATTTTCAAAAGATTGATCCCCGTATACCTGAATTGGTGAACACCCTTGAGCCCGGCATGCCTGCGATTCTACAGGTAAGAGTGGACAATGAACTGCAGCAATTACTGTTTAATAAAGCGATCTTCCAGATGAATAACAACGAAGTGAGCATCCTGTCCATAGATAATATCAAGAATGAACTGGATCACAAGGAACTGGATTCATGGGTAAGGTTGATCCGGGTTCTGAACCATGAAATAGTAAATGCTGTAACCCCTATCTCTACTTTAAGTACTACGATTTACGGACTCTTTCATAAGGAGGGAAAACTGAATGTTTCCGGGATTTCTAAAGAGGTACTTACCGATACGGCCGATGCTCTTCGAAACATTGATGCACATGCAAAAGGGCTTATGGAATTTGTGGATTCCTACCGGAAGTTTACCCGCATCCCTGAACCGGTTTTTCGGGAAGTACAGCTTGACGGATTTATCCGTGATGAAATCATTTCACTCAAAGGCTATATAGAAGAAGAACATGTTGCGATTAATACAAGCGCTGATCCAGAAGGAGTAACCATACTGGCGGATCCCGGGCTGCTTCAAAGGTTATTTTCCAACATACTGATTAATGCGATACAGTCGATGGAAAAATGCAACAAAAAGAGGATTGATATCAAAACAAACACTACTTATCATAACCGGACCATCGTGAAGATCACTGATTCCGGCGAGGGCATTCCCACAGATCAATTGGACCAAGTATTTGTTCCTTTCTTTTCGACCAAGGAAAATGGTTCAGGAATAGGTTTAAGCCTGAGCCGGCAGATCATGCAGCTGCACAAAGGGGACATCAATATTCGTTCCAAGATTGGAGAAGGAACAGAGGTGAGCCTGATATTTTTCTCCAATAATTAAGATTGGTAAAGAGCTCTGTGAGAATGTTCGTGATGATTTTACATCGACAGGTATGAGCAAATCTTCAAAATCTATATTAATATCTATATCACAGCCCATGTGGTCTCTCCAGAAATACAGGTTATTACGCTTCCCTTTATGAAATTCCAAGGAGGTCAGAGGCGAGACCGGTATCATAGAAGCAAAGCTTGCATTTAATAAGATAATATTCAGGATAATGTAAATTTATTGAATGGATAGAATAAAAAAGTATTTTAAGGAAACTGTTGATATAAATGATGATTACTGGGACATATTCTGTTCAAAGCTGGTGAAAAGGGATTTTCCAAAAAAAACCATCATTCTAAAAACAGGACAGGTTGAAAACTACCTGTCATTTATAGAGAAAGGGATTATACGTTATTACATAATAAGGGAAAACAATGACCTGACTTATGAATTTTCATTTGAAAATGAATTCACCAGCGCTTATGATTCATTTTTAAATCAATCTCTTTCAGAATATCATGTTCAGGCATTGGCAGATTCCTGTTTATGGAGTATTACTTATGAAGATTTGCAGGAAATATATACAAACACCTCTATGGGAAATCTGTTAGGTAGGCTTGCAGCAGAACAACTTTTTCTGCGCAAGGCAAAAAGAGAACTTACCCTTCTGAATAATACGGCAGAAGAAAGATATCTTAAGCTCTTCTCAGATAAACCTACAATGATCAGACAAATCCCACTCCAATACATTGCTTCATATATAGGGATCACACCGCAGGCGCTGAGCAGAATCCGCAAACGAATTTTTTAATCTGGGTTCATTGTATTGCAATAAATACATTCGGATCTTTGTGGCAAAGCCATTACAGTGAGAAATACAATAAATCAGGAGCTTTGTATCAGTTGCAAATTATGTATGGAGGTATGTCCCTGCAATATCATCGGCATAAATGAAAGGCAGGAGCTGCATTTTATAAACGAGAGGGAAAAAATCTGCCTAGAGTGTGGACAATGTATGGCCATCTGCAGCAAGCAGGCCATCACCATTAAGGGATTGTCCTATGAAGAAAATATATTGAAACTACCTGATTATTCCATGAACCATAAGGATTTCATCTCTTTCCTCTCAACAAGGCGATCCATCCGGAATTTTGAAGATACCCCGGTACCTGATGAAATGATTGATCAAATTCTTGACGCCCTTTCTTATGCTCCTTATGGGGCTGCACCTGAGAAAGTTAACATTAGTGTAGTCAATAACAGGGATGTTATTGAGTCGGCATTGCCCCATATGGAAGAATTCCTGGATAATATCCTTAAATGGATGAACAGTCCGGTAGCTTCATTCATGATTAAGAGGAAAAAGGGGATGGAAACCTATAACACCATTAAGAACCATCTTTATCCGATTTCAAAACTGGAGAATTACAAATTGAAATTCGGGGACAGGATTACCAGGAATGCGCCGGCCATTCTAATTTTTCATTCCGAAAAGGATGCAGAAGAGCATACAAATAATTCATTGATATACGCCACCTATGTCATGTTAACAGCTCATTCACTCGGATTAGGCGCAACAATGATTGGGATCGTTCCTGCAGCAATTAATAAAGTTCAAATTCTAAAGGATATTTTCAAAATTCCCCGGAAAAGTGAAGCCATCATGTCTGTTATAATCGGATACCCGAAATACAACTACCGAAGGATCATTAAAAGAAAAAGCCACAACATCTTCCGGATCAACTCACCGAAAAGCCTTAATGTTTGCTGAATAAGGTAATTCTATGCTGAGACAGATTTTATCTTTGAGGTGCCTTTGCTAAAGAGGTTCAAGGAACAATTTCCATCTCACCGACTTTCTCATCATTGATAGAGAACTCAACCAGAGACGGAGCTTCCCATTTTAAATAAAAAGGGTTTGGCCTTCCATATGTTCGCCCACAGCGTAAATCCCTCCTTCTGAAGGCCTGTCGCAGTCAGATAAGCATTTACTTCATAATTGGTCGATTTAATCTCCGGTCCGGCCAGTTCGGGAATACGATACACATTGGTGGTTAATTCCCAGTGTCTTTTGGCGGATCTTTGCGGATTCGATACAGGTTGCAGTGCGCGTCCCAGCAATCCACCCACGGGATATACATCGTATTTTTCGGCTTCTTTCTAGAAGATATCTTCCTTTTTCTTTTGTCACTGTAGTTTTGCTTTCTGCCTAACTGTTTACAATGATCATTGGGTGTGTTGTATCCAAAGCTGTACTTAGATACCTTATAGCAATGCAAATTTCAATTGTTGAGCAAGATTGATCAGTAGTTGCAATTGTCTTAAATTGCTGGGATAAATCCCATCTATGAACATCGAAGAAATAAGAGAATACTGCATCTCCAAACCCGAAGTCACAGAAAGCCTCCCTTTTAACGATACAGCTCTTGTGTTTAAAGTGGCCGGGAAGATGTTCGCCCTGCTTGACCTGTTTGAGGACAGCAGGGGAATCACCCTGAAATGTGATCCTGAACTGGCCTTTGAATAGCGGGAGCAGCACCCGGAGGGTACACCTGGATGGCATTTTAACAAGATCATTATGTTCTTTTAATATATTGTAAAGAAAAGAATGGGTAATGATATTAACTTTCAACCATCTCGATCATGTGGTTGATTACATGAGTGTGCCCGTGCTGCGGGCTGAAAATGATGATCTAGGCATCGGCGTTGACCTTTACATTATGCCCCGCAGGCCAATAAAACCAATCATTCGCATTGACAGTTTCCTCGACCCCGTCAGCATCGGTGGTAGTCATTTGACCGCTCAACAGGTAATCCCAATGCGGGCAAAGGCATAAATCTCCTTCAAGTGCCATGAAAAGGGGGGTTGTATCAACTCCTGCAGAGAGACTGAGGTACTCATCGCTTATCTTTCCTAATCCTGTTGCATCGCCGAAATCAGTTCTCTGACGAATAATGGCACCCGGAATCTCCAATTTGATTTTGGATTTCTTCATTCTGTTGGAGAAACTATTGCTGCATCCATTTAAGCAATAGTCGGCGGGATAAGATATATTCAATATAATATTAAATGAAATGTTCAATCCAAATGCATTATACTTTGGCACAAAACAAAGGGAGCGTCCTTCTCACCCAGACTGCTTAAAAGATATATTTCACGTTAAAAATGAGCATATCGTAGTCCTTCATATTGGCAAATAAGTTATCGCCTTTTCCTGCAAAGAAAGCGGTGGAGATTGAAATTTGAGCGTTGGGAGTTGCCTGGTAAATGATTTCCGGCATGTAGGCAATGGCATAATTATCTTGAATATCAGACCAGTCGGTGACAATGAAAGCTCCGCTCAGGGGTGAAATTTTTAGCTTGCTATTGAAAAATCCCTTGTCATATCTCAGAAAGAAATAATCGTTGAGGGCTTCGGTTCCCCTCTCGTGCATGAAACCATGTATGTACTGAAGATTCAGGTAAGATCCATCTGCAAAATTATAATCACCACCCACTACGAATTTAACATAAGGATTGGCTTCAAGTATTGTAGAATCAACTGTTACAGGTACAGGTGACATGGGGTAAAAGGCTGAAAGATCGTTGCTCATAATGACATCCTTTTCCGGGATAAACACAGCCGCCTCGGCCCAAAAACCTATTCCTGCAATGCTTGTGGACAGGTCTGCACCAATGACATGATTTCTTTCATAGGACAGCTGGGCATTCACATTGATTCCTCCCATTGCATTTACCGGGATAAACGTATTTTTTGTGTTGTAGGGCAAACCATCCCTGCTATAAACATAACTCACCGAAAAATCGATTCCTGCAGCGAAGCCTTTAAATCTCATTCCAGCAGTGGCACTTTCCCCGAGATTGAAATCCGGCATGAGGATGGAATCAGAGAATTGCTCTAAAACCATTCCCTGCGGCAATTCCATTTCACCATTTAATGACCCGGCAAAAATGCCTGCCGGTAAATTGGCCGGCTGAAAGAAGGGTACATAAACGGCCTGCAGGGAGAAATCGTTGTTAAAATAGTATTGCAGGTTGATAGCATCAGAACCCCGGTGACGGCCAAAGTCCAGGATATCTTCCAGGTCGTAGGGATTGAGGTTGTCGGTCGGGTTGATTACATCGGCAGTTCCCCAGGCAATACGCTGGCGTCCAATGGTAACATCCAGGTCTTTTGTGAGAAAACCGTAAAGTTGAACATTGGCCTCCCTGATTTCAAGATTATATGGATCAATGATCCCTTTATTATACAGATCGCCGGAGGAGGTAATACCGGGCAAACCCATGTTCCGGAGCCATACTTCACCGGAGAATTTTGAACTCCCGGTGATACTTTTGTCCAGTTGGAGCGTAAGACGGTTTTCATTCCACACCCAGGGATTTTTTTCCTGGAACAGGAAGCGCTGATCGGTCATCAATTCCCCGGACAGGTTCAGGGGCTTATCCTGGCCAAACAGATGTCCAACGGAAGCCAGAACCAGTAACAGGGATATCTTCATCCTATTCATTTTCAGGTCATGTTTGTATTTGCATGTTGATAAGCTCGCATCTGTATCCGGGCATACGGATTTATTGTTTTAATTTCCTTACCGTAAATTCATCGTCAGATAAGCCGGTATCGTATTTTACATCCGACATTTGCATCCTGGTACGATGGCTTTTCTTCAGGTCTGTCATTTCAATTTCGGAAGTACTCCAGTACTTGCCTTTTTTCTCGAAGGTGTATTTTGCCTCTTTAATCTTGTTATTCCCCTTGTCGTAATACTCCATCAATTCGGGGTAATAATTGGATTGATTGACCGATGCAATAATTTTTGAATAATCAGACGCCCCCTTCGGTGTCAGTTTCAGCACAAACAGGTTTCCTTCTGTTTTGACCAGTTCAGGGGTGTATTTATCAGCATAGGGTATGGGTTCCATATCATCATAAGAAAAATCAGTGCCGGCAAAATTCTGATTCTTGACGCTGCCCGCAATGCGGCGCTCTTTGCCAAAGGCAGGCAGGTACATATACATGATATCATCGGGCAAGGCCAGGACAGCAATCCCTGCCTGGGATGCCGGTGCAGTAAACCGGAGGATGCGTTTATCGGTGCCTTTCTGCATGATATTCGCTTCCCGGGTTTCCTGTTTTCCATTCTTGTCAATCAGGATGAGCCTGTGTGTTCCTGTCATGTCTGCCGGGGCATACAATACTGCATCCATTTTCTTTAGGATCGTACTGGCATCCTGCGCATTGGCTGAGAAAATGCTTCCTGTCGACAGCAGGATGATCACGATCGCTGTGTGCATATTTGTTTTCATGGGCATTAAGTATTTGTTGTTCGTTTTCTGTGAGCCAACAGCAGGATTGCAGGTAACAGGGTCAGCGCACCCAGGCCTGAACCGATCATGCTTATGGCAATCAGTAAGCCAAAATTCTTGATGGGTAAAAGCTGAGCGAACATCAGCACGAGGAATCCGGCAGCTACTGATGCCAGATTAATAATTACTGCTTTCCCTTTGGTGAGCAGGGTTGTTTCAACCGCCTTTTCGGCATTTCCGAGATGGTTTAGATGGGTATTAAACCCGGTGATCACATGTATGGAATAATCAATACCGATCCCTAGGGCAATACTACCCACAAGAACGGTTGCTATATCCAGGGGAATGCCTGTAAATCCCATAAATCCAAGAAGTAACAGGACGGTTGCGATAATTGGAATGGTGGCATATACCCCTTTTGAAAAAGAGCGCATGATCAGGGCGATAATGAACAGGACCATGATAATGGCAATGATCAGGCTGCTATACTGGCTTTTAACCAGGCTGTCATTAAGTTTTATATACAAAGGAGGAATTCCTGTGAAGTTTATTTTATAGAGGTCGCTGGCATTTTCCTTGATAAACAGGTTCATCTTATCGGTGAACATTCCTATTTCTTTGGTTTCAATGGAAGCAAATTTAGACTGAATGATGCCCTTGTCCAGGTCATCGGAGACCAGTTGGTGCATCACGTCCTGACCGTCAAGAAGGAACCAGAGTTGTTCTATTTTTGCCTTTTCATTCGGTATTTTTTTCCCTTCTCCCATGGCCTCGTTCATCTGCTCCACCAGATCGGCCACAGATTGTGCTGAGGAGATGTTGGGATCCTCCCTCATGAAGTCCTCCAGTTTTACCATCATTTTCAGAACTTCCGGTTCCTGCATATCGCCTTCAAATTCAACGAAAACCGGCAACGAACCCCCGAACTTCTTCTGCATCACATCCTCGGCAACCCTGGTTGGATTATCCTTTTTGAAGTATTCGGTGATGTTTACACTGGTGCGGATCATAAAAATACCGGCTATACTCAGGGCCATCAGCAGACCCCAGACCCACAAAACATTTTTCGGATGCTTCAGGAGTACATTGGTAAAGGGTTGGAGAATCATGCGGGTCAATAAACTCTTCTTTTCAGCTTTTTCAGCAGCCGGCTTCTTTCTGTACATGGATAATGCAGAAATAAGGGCCGGGACAAAAAACAGGGAAAGGATCAGTGCGATGAGTATTCCGATGGCACTGCAGATACCGAATTCCTTGATCATTGTAAGATAAGCTCCGAAAACGAAAGAGATAAAACCGATGGCTGTGGTCACTGCAGCCAGGATGACCGGGACCATTGTACCTGACATGGCCTCCACCAGTGCCTTCTTTCCGTCTTCCCCGGCATTCAGGTTTATACTGTTCAGTACGTGGATGGTATATGCACTTCCCAGCGCCACCAGAACAACCGGCATGATATCCGTGATGATGGTAAGCTCATACCCGGCCATGGCCATGATACCGAGTGTCCAGATCACCGTGATTCCTGCGATAAGCAGGGGGAGCAGCATCCCCTGAAGCGACCTGAAACTGACCAATAGGATGAAGGCAATGATCACAAAAACGATGGGGATGAGCCAGATCATATCTGACATCATCAGGCCTGTTATGTCATTGAGCATGAAGGGCAACCCACCATAATATACGGTTTCGGGCAGGTTCATTTCAGCGATCTTCTTCTGGATACCGGATGCAATGTCCTGTCTTTCCGCACCCGGAAGAAGGGTAAATAATATGACGGCAGCGCTTCCATCATCAGATACAATGCTCCCTTTGTACATCTCTTTTGAGAACACATATTTTCTCAGGCTGTCCAGTTCAGATTTCTTTTGAGGGAGATTATACGCATCTACCAGTTTCCCGATCTCAAGCCCCCATTCAGAACTTTTTATATCAAGAATATCCGTAAGGCTTGTGACGGTGGAAACGCCTGCAGTGATTTTAAGACTATCCGTAATCTGCCTGATGTGTTGCAATGCATCAGCTGTAAATATATCATCTGTTTCAAGGACGATCATGCCAATGTCATTTCCGCCGTACTGAACCCCTATGCTTTTGTACAAATGTCCTGTCATATCGTCATCGGGCAGCGTACTCAGGATGTCTGAATTGATGCCTATGTTCCTGATCTGGTACCCGAGAAAAAGGGTCAAACCAACAACAAGTGCAATGATGAGCCATCTGAGCCTGATGATATTTTGTACTAGTTTTTCCACCTTAAAATGTTGAAGGTTTATAAACATTGACCATTTTAGTTCTATAGTCAGCGCAAAGATAAAAAAATATCTGACCAAATATGTTTTTGGGTCAATTTATGAGAGAAAAATATCAGGATTTCTGGGGCAAGCTCAGACTGCCGGTAATCATATTGATCAGGTCGTGAAGCGTATTCTCGTATTCAGTGTACTTATCCTGCAGGAACAGCGGAATTTCAATACTTTTAATGATCATCATGGCCACATCAACCGTAGGGCCCACATCCTTCACGTTCAAATACCCTTCTGCATTGCCCTGTTCAATAATGGCGGTAAGCTGGATTTGCTCAAACTCATCAAAATCATCCCGCACATCTTTCACAAAGTGATATTTCTCGAAAAAATCAGCCTTCAGGGTTTCGTGATAGTTCACAGCCTGGTTCAGGAGGCGGAAGCGGGTAAGCATATATTCCGTGAGAATGGTTAAGGAGTTGTTATTACTGCTTACGATGGCCGTCAGCTCATCTTTCAGAACGCCCAGTTCCTGTTTCAGCACTTCGTTAAATAATTCCTCCTTGCTCTTGAAATAGTAATAAAGGACTCCTTTTGCCTTATGAATATTTTTGGCAATCTCATCCATGGTGGTTTTATGAAAACCAAACCTGGAGAAATACTTGGTTGCTGAATCAATAATCTGGCTCTTTACATCTGATGAGGCCATGGAATTTGACTATTGTATTAAATAAGTCAAAAATAGTGCTTAGGGACCACACTTCAAAATTGAGAATTTAAATTGTCTTAAATTGCTGAAACAAATAGTACCAGATGAACATCGAAGAAATCCGCGAATACTGCATCACTAAACCCGGCGCCACTGAAAGTCTCCCATTTAATGACACTGCCCTAGTTTTTAAAGTGGCCGGGAAGATGTTCGCCCTGCTCGATCTGTCTGAGGACAGCCGGGGAATCACCCTGAAATGTGATCCCGAACTGGCCATTGAGCTGCGGGAGCAGCACCCTGAGGTTACACCGGCCTGGCATTTTAATAAAAAGCACTGGAATGGCGTAAACCTGAATGGAAGCATCAGCGACAGTCAGTTGAAGGAATGGATTGACCATTCATACAAAACTGTTAAAGTTAGTTAAAAGGAGCCTTCCGGATTTTTATTTCTGAAATCCACTATTTTATTTTGTCCTCGCAAACGATTCAGTTTGGAAAGGGGTGCCCGGATATTGAACCCGGGCCCAAACCAATAACATTCGGAAAAATGGACATCAGGATTGAAAATCTGACCAAAAAGTATGGTGGACAAAGGGTGGTGGACAAAATCTCCTTTGAAGTAAAAACCGGTGAGATCGTGGGGTTCCTGGGGCCCAACGGGGCCGGTAAAACCACCACCATGAGAATGATTACCAATTTCATAGCCCCCTCTGAGGGGCGTATTTTTATTGGCGGTAAATCATTGGAGAGCGAAGGAGACGGGCTCAAGAAACACATCGGCTATCTGCCGGAAAACAATCCGCTTTATCAGGATATGCCTGTGATCGATTACCTGGAGTTTGTGGGGGGATTGCAGGGAATTTCCAAAGAGCGCATCCTTCCCAGGGTAGCAGAGATGATCAGGGTTACCGGGCTGAACCAGGAGAAGCATAAAAAGATCGGGGAACTGTCCAAGGGATATAGACAACGGGTGGGCCTGGCCCAGGCCCTCATTCATGATCCGGAGGTCCTGATCCTGGATGAACCCACATCCGGGCTGGACCCCAATCAGATTGTAGAGATCCGGAAGCTGATCCGCGAACTGGGAAAGCACAAGACCGTCATTCTGAGCACACACATCCTCCCGGAGGTTGAAGCCACATGCGACCGGATCCTGATTATCAACCAGGGTAAAATAGTAGCTGACGGAACCTCAGAAAACCTAAGGAAACAGGCAAGCGGGGAGACGATACTCAGGGTAAAAATAGAAGATGGAGACCCCAATGAAATATTTAAGGCCCTCCAGGGGCTAACCCTGGTTCACCAGGTTGGATTTGCAGACGGGCAGAAAGAGAGATTTGAGATACAGGTCCAACCGGGAACCAGTGCCGGCCGAGATGTTTTTAAGCTCTGTGTGAAGAACAACTGGACACTGACAGAAATGACTCCCTTTGAAACCAGGCTTGAGGATGTTTTCAGGCAACTCACCACCCATTGAAATGAAAGTTGACAATTATAACAACATAGGACATGCATACCATTTGGATATTGAGTAAAAGAGAATTCAGGTCATTTTTCGATTCCCTGGTGGCCTACATCATGCTCGTTTTGTTTCTGGGATTCAGCGGTTTTTTCACATGGCTGTTTGGCAGTGATGTGTTCCTGGTTGGACAGGCCAGCCTGGGAGCCTTCTTTTCCATCGCTTACTGGAGTCTCTTTTTTTTCATACCGGCGCTTACCATGCGCCTGCTGGCAGAAGAGATACGTTCAGGCACTATTGAATTGTTATTGACCAGGGCGATCACCGACCGGGAGGTAATTCTTGGAAAGTTCCTTTCCACGTTGTTGCTTATTCTTGTGGCCCTGGCTTTTACAGCGCCCTATGTGGTTACAATCGGGAGTATCGGAAACCTTGACCTGGGAGCAGTGGTCTGCGGATACCTGGGCCTCATTCTGATGAGCGCATCCTACATCAGTATTGGGCTCTGGGCCAGCAGCATGACAAGAAACCAGATCACCGCCTACCTGCTGTCACTATTGATCGGACTGTTTTTTCACCTGCTGTTTGGGATTTTCTCAACAGGCCTGCAGGGTTTCGGCGGCCGGCTTTTTAGCAGCCTGAGCATGCGCGAGCATTTTGACAGCATTTCTAGGGGCGTGCTGGACAGTGGTGACCTGATTTACTTCTTTTCCCTGATCGTGATCGGATTGTTTCTTTCAGAGATCTCCCTTGCAAAAAGAAACCTCAACGTATAAAAGTCATCGAACCATGAAAAAAGGCAAATACTCCATTTCAATACTGCTTTTTGTTTCGATCATCATCGTGATCAACCTGTTATCCGAGCAGTTTTTTTTCAGGCTTGACCTTACCGAGAACAAGCAATATACCCTCAGCAATGCAACAAAAGAGATCCTTAAAGACCTTTCTGAACCTGTCACTGTGAAAGCCTATTTTAGCAAGGACATACCGGCACAGTTGATTAAAACCAGAAATGATTTCAGGGAAATGCTGGTAGAATTTGGAAAAATCTCCGGTCAAAAGGTGGTATATGAGTTTGTCAGCCCGAATGATGATAAATCCCTTGAGCAGGAAGCGATGCAGAATGGAATTCAACCGGTAATGATCAATGTAAGGGAGAAGGACCAGATGAAGCAGCAAAGGGCATACATGGGAGCTGTTTTGAGCATGGGAGAACGCCAGGAGATCATCCCCGTGGTAGAGCCGGGGCTTGCCATGGAATATACTCTTTCAACTGCCATAAAAAAGCTGTCAGTGATCCATAAGCCCGTGATTGGATTTCTGCAGGGACATGGAGAAGCCTCCCGGCGTGAACTGTCCCAGGCGGTCCAGGAGCTGAATGTCCTTTATACGGTTGAGGATATCCATGTCAATGACTCCACACCCATTCCGGCAAATATCAAGTCGCTCACCATTGTTCGACCTACCGATACCATTCCTCCCGGAGTGCTTGATGAACTGGACCGTTATCTTGCCGGCGGAGGGAATGTTTTCATTGCCATGAACCGGGTCAGCGGAGATCTTCAGACAGGTTACGGGAGCGGACTTTCCACCGGACTGGAGTCATGGCTGAGTGAAAAAGGCCTGCATGTCAATGAGAATTTCCTTGTGGATGAACACTGCGTTTCTGCCACCATGCAACAGCAGATTGGAAACACCATCCAGCTTTCAAGCGTGGCCATTCCTTATATCCCCAGGGTGAACCGCTTCTCGGATCATCCTGTTACCCAGGGATTGGAAGAAGTGATTTTCCCGTTTGCGAGTACCATGGATTATATGGGCGATTCTGCTACAAAGTTTACTCCCCTCCTGTATAGCTCCGATTTGTCAGGGACCCAGGGGACTCCCACCTATTTTAATTTTCAGAAAAGATGGAACATGGGGGATTTTCCATTAAAAAGTCAGGTGCTTGGCGGAGTTCTGGAGCAGAACGGACCGGAAGGAATGCGTGGCAAAATGGTGGTTATTGGCGATGGCGATTTTGCTGTAAACAACAACGGCCAGCAGGTGAACCCTGATAATGTGAACCTCCTGGTTAATGGAATTGACTGGCTCAGTGATGATACCGGTTTGATTGAACTACGGACCAAAGGTGTGAGTTCGCGGCCCATTAAACAGATGGAGGACCATCAACGCTCGTTGATCAAATGGATTAATTTCCTGGTTCCCATCCTCCTTGTGCTTGTGTATGGACTGTTCCGTTCCCAGCGCCGTAAAAATCAGCGAATCAAGCGCATGGAAGTTAACTATTCATAACAAATTATATAAAGACCATGAGTGGAAAGATCAATAACCGAACCCTGTTGCTGGTGCTTCTGGTTTTTATCACGCTATTTGTAATCAGCAGATTTACTTCCTTGAAAAAACCAGACCGTACCCTGAAGGCCAATCTTATACAGATTGATACCAGCCGGGTATCCTCCATTCTGTTGTACCCTGAAGCAGAAAATGGAAAACAGCTGGAATTCAACAAAACAAACACCTCCTGGACCGTATCCCGGGAGGGAATTTCTGCACCCGCAGATGCAGGTGCAGTGAAAAACACCCTCTCTGAACTTCAGAATTTGAAAGCAGAACAACTGGTGGCCCTCTCTCCGGAAAACTGGAACGAATACCAGGTTGAGGACAGTTCAGGGACCAGGGTAGTGTTGAAGGAGGGAAACAAGGTGACCCTGGATTTGATCGTGGGCCGGTTTCAATATCAGCCACCGCCCCAGAACAGTTATTCGCAATATTCACAAAACCAGGGGATCGGCAAAACCTATGTAAGGCTTTCCGGTGAGAACGAAGTCTATTCGGTCAATGGCTTTTTGTCCATGAGCCTGAACCAGGAGTTTTCCCGTTGGAGGAACCGGACCATCTCCCGCATGAATTCATCAGGAATCACAAGAATTGTTTTTGATTATCCTGCCGACTCCGGATTTGTGGCCCAAAGAAGTGAGGCAGGATGGATGGTTTCAGGGATCCTTGCAGATTCAAGCAGCATGGCCAAATACCTGCAGCGGAGCACCAACAAAACCCATTCCCGGTTCGCCGATGGTGTTCAGCCCGGACCTGAGCCAGACTATATGCTGGTATTTGAAGGTGATAACATGAAGCCGCAGCAAATCAAGGCTTATATTCAGAAAAATGGATCCATCGTTCTGAACAGCAGTTTCAATCCCGATACCTGGTTTCTTTTCGAAGACAGGGATCTGATCATGGACCTGTTCCCCGCCTCCGGGAAGCTGATCTCCGGAGAAAACCCCTGATCTTCATTTCCCCGGGCATAACATCATGTGCCGGACCGGGAAAAGACGATCTGTCCGTTTTCCACATCGATAAGGGTGTGGGAGTCGGGTTGCACCTTCCCTTCCAGCATGGCAATGGAAAGCCGGTCGAGAATCTTCTTCTGGATCAGTCGTTTCAATGGCCTTGCCCCGAACTGCAGGTCAAAACCTTCCTGTTTCAGAAACGAGATACAGCGGTCCGTCACCTCAAAGGTGATCTGTTGCTTCTGAAGCTTTTTCTGGAGAAGGTTCAACTGTATACGCAGAATCCCTTCCATATCCTCCATGGTCAGCGGACGGAACATGACCAGTTCATCAATGCGGTTCAGAAATTCGGGCCTGAGGTTTCGCTTCAACAGTTCAAATACCTGCGTTCTCGATTTCTCAAAAACCTGGTCGATTGCACTGTCTTCCACATTTGCAAAATTTTGTTGTAGGATTTCCGAACCCAGGTTGGAGGTCATGATAATGATGGTGTTCTTGAAGTTGGCCACCCGGCCTTTGTTGTCGGTCAGCCGGCCATCCTCCAACACCTGAAGCAGGATGTTGAAAGTATCGGGATGTGCTTTTTCTATTTCATCCAGCAGGATGACTGAGTAGGGTTTTCTTCGGACCGCTTCAGTGAGTTGTCCTCCTTCTTCATAACCCACATATCCCGGAGGAGCCCCTACCAGTCTGGAAACGGCATGCCTTTCCTGGTATTCACTCATGTCAATGCGCGTGATCAGCCTTTCATCATTGAACAGGTATTCGGCCAGCGCTTTGGCCAGCTCAGTTTTGCCCACACCCGTGGTTCCCAGAAAGAGGAACGAACCGATGGGTCTCTGTTCATCTGAAAGACCGGTGCGGCTTCGCCGGATCGCTGCCGACACAGCCCCGATGGCCTCCTCCTGACCCAC
>Ga0315535_1000865_pt1 | contig 20815 bp, 20 predicted proteins | sample SalMarSW160220MG_2_FD_203092 | JGI IMG/M metagenome (GOLD analysis project Ga0315535, IMG submission 203092) | Salt marsh sediment microbial communities from the Plum Island Ecosystem LTER, Massachusetts, United States - Salt Marsh Sediment SW1602-20 ... | reverse complement strand
CGCTACTGCGGAGCAAGCAACATCACCGACTGGCGGCTCGAAGAGGCGCATTGGATCGCGCACGAGCGGGGCTGGGCAGATTACTGCTGCGTACAGCAGCGCTACAGCTACGTGAGGGCCCAGTCAGGGGCGATCTATGACCCCCACGTTACCGTCGACGAGGAGTTTCTCGACTACGCGCGCGTCCGTGGGCTGACGATCCTGGCCTACTCCCCCCTGCTGGGCGGTGCTTACACCCGCAAAGACAGGGATTTCCCCGAGCAGTATCACGGCCCCGACACCGACGCGCGACTGGCCGCGCTCAACGCTGTGGCCCGCGCCAGAGGCGCGACACCCAACCAGACGGTTCTTGCTTGGCTGATGAAGAGCGATCCTCCCGTGATACCCGTTATCGGGGCGAGCACTTCCGATCAGCTCGAGGAGCTGCTGGCTGCGAGCGAGCTCGTGCTTGCTCCCGAGGAGCTCGAGACCCTTTCACAGGCCGGCAACCGCCCCGCCACGCATCCGGCGGCCCAGCGTCATCCCCCGAAGGGCGCGAAACGCGGGTAGCGCGGGCGACTCTCATCTGGGGCGCAGCGGACCGATTCGACGCGCAGAATGTTCGGCTTGGGTCAGAATGACCCAAACCCGGTCTCGCGCCCAGCTTGCCGCATACTCGGATAGTCGTTCCACCCTTCATTCGAAGACATAACTCATTATTAGATAAAGGGATATACCGGCAGCACCGTAGATTGCTCTCTTGGCACGGCGATTGCTATATTAATGGTGAGCGGAGACGCACGCATGTGGTTTCCGATCCGGTCGCTTCGTATGAAGGACCAACCCACACGCTTCCGTAATGGAAGGTGTTCACAAGAGGCTCCATTATGAACGAACGTTCAATGTTCGACGTCGGAAAGGTTATGGACGATATCTTTGGTGCCGCCCAGTCGTTCAGCGAGACCTTCTCCGATGCGTTTCGCAACGGTCCGCAGATGCACCGAGGGCACGGACCTTGGTGGCTCTGGAACGAGAATGTGGACTTCTACCCCGCATTCAACTATCCCCCGGCCAACATCTACATGACCGACGACAAGCATCTCGTCTTCGAGTTTGCTCTGGCAGGTTTCGAGGAGAGTGACATCGATCTGAAGTTCCAGGGCGATCACATGGTGCTGAGCGCACGTATTCCGATGGAGATGCGAGAGCGCGAGGGTGTGCGCTATTTCAAGCGGCGCCTGAAGCTCAAGGACATCGAGAATCAGCGTTACTATGCACCGGCCGACAAGTTCGACCGTGAAAACGTCAAGGCCGTCTTCAAGCGAGGGATCCTTCGCGTGGATCTTCCCCCGAACGAGGAAGTATCGAACGATGAGGGAGTTCACATCGAAATCGAGAAGGAGGATGAGTGATGTTTATCATCTGGATTCTGGTCGGTCTGGTGTTGGGATACCTGTTCAAGCCGCAGATCGACAGGTTGCTCGGACGGGCGGTGAAATCGATCCGCGACAACAATAATCGGAACAAGTACTAGCGATAGAGCCGTTCGGCGCTATACTGTGAATAGGATAAAAGGCCGGTCATCACGACCGGCCTTTTCATTTGAGGCGAGACACGCCGCGCTCGGCAAGCGGCGGCAGCCGCTCGGAGACAAGGGGGATTCCATGAGAAGAGGAACGGCGGCAGCTTCCGCTCTACTCGTTTTTGCCCTGACGGGCGCCGTCGGTGCCCAGCCGATTTCGCTCCTCGGCGTTCGTAGCTGGGCATATTGGCTGAGCAACATCGAGGCACGCACAGTAGCCGGCTCGGACTTCGACATGGCGATTATCGACTACTCTTCCGACGGCTCTCAGACGAAGGCCTTCACGAAGGAGGAGGTCGAGCGGATGGAGCGTAAACCCGACGGTTCGCGGCGCATCATCATCGCCTACCTGAGCATCGGGGAGGCGGAGAGCTACCGATACTACTGGCAGCCGTCATGGAGGTCCGACTCGCCTCCCTGGCTGGACCGTGAAAATCCCGACTGGGCAGAGAACTACAAAGTCCGCTACTGGGATCCGGCCTGGCAGGCCATCATCTACGGAAGCCCTCACGCCTACCTCGACCGAATACTCGCCGCCGGATTCGACGGGGTGATGCTCGATATCGTCGACGGCTTCGAATACTACGCCGACCGTCGGCCGCAGGCTCCCGAGGAGATGCGAGCCTTCGTCGAGAAGATCTCCCGCTACGCCAAGGGCCGTCATCCCGGTTTTCTCATTCTTCCCCAGAATGCCGAGTCGCTCCTCACCGCCGCGCGCTACCGTGAAGCGGTCGACGGCATCGTCAAGGAGGACCTCTACTACGGGATGACCCGTGACGGGGCGAAAAATTCCCCCGTTGCAACCGCTGACAGCCGTGCCTACCTCGAGCTTTCACTCGCCGCCGGGAAACCGGTCTTCACGATCGATTATGTGCGGCGGGCATCGCAGGTAGCCGAGGTATACGAGGCGTCCCGGCGCGACGGCTTCGTTCCCTATGCCTCACGCCGCGACTTGAGCTCGCTGACCGTGAACCGTGGTTGGGATCCGTGAGATGCCCTCTTCTCGAGTATCATTGTGACGTTGCGGAGATGGCGAGCCGCCATTCGGTTGACAGCCAATAACAACTTGACTACTATTGATGGCGCTTACACGCGCATCCCGCCCGGATGGTGAAATTGGTAGACACGCTAGATTCAGGGTCTAGTGGGGGTTACCCCGTGGAGGTTCAAGTCCTCTTCCGGGCAGAGATTTCCAGTCATTACCGCCCTCATTTAGCCTGAGAACATCACAATCTACGACATCCAATTGAATCTTGCCCAGTTCCTGCCGAGCGATGCTCGCTTTGGCGTCCCTCTCCCCGAAATCGGAAGCGCCGAATGAGCGCAACTCATATATGAGAAAAATTGTGATATAATCTGACCGGGGTTACCAGTCTGATCACAATACGTTTCGTTTTAAGGAGGCTACTATGAACATGACGATTGTCCACCAGGACCGCTATTCGCGCGGCCAGCTTCTGCTCCGAACCTTCTTCGGCTGGCTCTACATCGGCATTCCGCACTTTTTCATCCTATTCTTCCTGTTTATCTGGTCTGCAATCCTACAGTTCGTAACATTCTGGGTAACCCTCTTTACGGCCAAGTTCCCTCAGAGCATCTTCGACTACCAGCTGAACCTTCAGCGGTGGTACCTCCGGGCGGAGTGCTCGCTCCTGAATCTTTTCGACGGGTACCCCAAGTTCGGTCTCAAGTCGGGGGGCGAGCAGCTCACCCTCGAGCTGCCGCGGCCAGAGCGGGTAAGCAGGTTACTCGTTCTCTTGCGTACGATCTTCGGTGTGATCTACGTCTACATTCCTCACGGGGTCTGTCTGATCGGCCGCGGCATCGCGGCCTACGTCGTCGCGTTCATAGCCTGGTGGGCCGTCCTGTTCACCGGGAAGTACCCCGAGAGCTGGCACCGGTTTGTCGTGGGCACCTTCCGTTGGGGAATGCGGGTTAACTTCTACATGAGCTACATGACCGACGAGTATCCCCGCTTCTCCGGGAAACCCTGACAGACAACGCACACGTGCAACCAGCGATGAATGGGCCGCTGCTTCCCCAGCCCGAAGAAATCAGCGAAGCAGAAAAAGACGATGCGATGGGGGCCTATTTCATGATGTTCGCGTCGTGGGCGATCGGGCTTCCGTTGCCGCTCCTCAATCTCGTTGCCGCGTTGATCTACCACGTTCTCAACAGCCGCCAGTCACGGTATGTGGCGTTCCACGCCTATCAGTCTCTCTTGAGCCAAATCCCGGTAACCCTGCTCAACGTGGGCGTGATCGGCTGGCTGGTGGCGATCATTCTCGGCGGCTCGAGTTTTGTTCCGCTCTTCTTTCTCTACCTCATCGTCGTCGTGGTTGCGAACCTTCTCTATCTGATCTTCTCCGTCGTCGCCCTCGTCAGGGCGCGACGGGGAGAGATCTACTACATCCCCCTCTTCGGCCGCTTGTCATTCTCTCGCTACTACGGCAAAAAAGCGGTATCTTTGCAGACGATCAGAAGGAATCGAGCTCCCGAAGGACTTGAATAGGGCCACACATTCCGAAGGCGCATCGCTAATTCAGCCCGGAATGGGGAACTTTTTCGTCCTTCCGGGCGTCGAATCCAAGAACGTAGTGGGACTGCACGGCTTTTCGGACGAACGTTCGGTGTGGATGGTCCCGACACGGGTACTCCTAGAGGAAACGACAAGGATGATGAAAAAGAGGGATCGTACCGCCCGTCGCTCGAGGACGCCACGTCCGAGACTCTCGCGGACCATATTTGCCGGAATTATGCTTCTGTCATTCGTGATTCTCCTATCTGCGTGCGGAAACGGCGGCTCGTCGCAGGACAGTGGTCGGCAAGCGCACGGCCGTCCTCCGGGAGAACCCGGCGGACGGAGAGGGTTCGGTGCGATTCCGGTACAAGCGGTGAAGGTGCAGTACGGGCCGCTCAGCGCCGTACACAATGTCGCAGGGTCGGTGGTTCCGGTTACCCAGAGCCAGGTCGCCGCTCAAGGGAGCGGAGTGGTCAAGAAGATCGTCCACGAGGCGGGAGATTGGGTCGCGGCCGGAGAGACCGTTATTCAGCTTGATGATTCACAGCTTCAGCTTGCCGTGAAGAATGCTCAGGTGTCGCTTCAGAATGCACAGATCAACCTTCAGGTGGGCCAGCAGAACACGACCTTCGATCACAAAAAGCTACAGCTGCAGCTACAGGCGGCACAGTCGTCGCTTGCCGCCGCGCAGAAGAACTACGATGCGCTGGATTCTGCATTCAAGCAGGGAACGGTATCCGGAAGCGATCTGGATACCGCCCAGAGCCAGCTGCAGCAAGCCGAGGCCAACTACGAATCGGCAAAGAATGCGCTCGATCAAAATCAGAATGCGGAGACACAGAGCATCGCGCAGCTCAGGCTCTCGGTTCAGACCGCAGAGAACCAACTCGAGCAGGCCAGGCTCAATCTCGGCAACGCGACGATCAGCGCGCCTTTTGCCGGACAGATAGCGGTGGTCCATGTGTCGCCCGGCGAGTTCGTTGGCCAAAACACTCCGGCGTTTCTCCTGGTGAGCGCTGATCGCCAGATCAGTTTCAATGTGGCGCCGGCAGACGCGCCGGTACTGACGGTCGGAAGGGGCATTTCCTTCGAGGTGGGGGGCCAAACCTATTCGGCCAAAATCAACCAGACACCATCAGCTCCGATCAATGGCGTGGTTCCGCTCACCGCGAACCTCGTCGGCGCGGTTACCTTGCCGTTCGGAACGGTAGGTACGGTTTCCTATTCGGTAACGGTCTCCACAGGGACCCTGGTTCCGTTGGCAGCCCTCCAGAACGACGGGGCGCAGAACTACGTCTTTACGATTCTGCAGGGAAAGGCACACGTCCAACCGATCACGATTCTCGGCGAAACCGGATCCACGGCCGCGGTGAGTCAGTTGCAGAACGGGGCGGAAGTCGTCATCAACCCGCCTCCCGGGCTTCTCGAGGGAACCCAAGTAACCGCTGCGTCGGGTCAGGGCGGCCAGGCGCCCGGGGGAGGAGAGTCAGGTCAGGGTAACGGCGCCCAGAGCGGGAGCCACGGTTCCGGTGGGGGACGGCCCGGCGGTAGCGCGCCTTCGGGTCAGGGCAGCGGCAGAAACACGGGTCAGGGGACAAACCGGGCCCATCGCGGTCCGGCATCGAGCTCGGGTGCCTAAGGAGGGCAGCCGTGAAATCGCTTCGTCAATACGAAGAGCAGCTGTTCAAGGCCGTGAATCCGGCAGTTCGTTTTTCCGTTACCCGCTACGTGCTCTCCATCGGTCTATTCGTCGGAGTAGTCCTTTTTGGGATAATCTCCCTCTTCGGGCTGGGCGTGGATTTGCTGCCAAGTGTGAATATCCCGGTTGTTGCGGTCTTCACGAGCTATCCGGGGGCGACGCCGCAGGTCGTCGACCAGCAGGTTACCCAGGAGATCGAAAACGTCGTCTCGACATTGAGCGGCATTACCGATATAAACAGCACGAGCTCGACAGGCTCGAGCCGAGTTATCCTGAGCTTCGATCCGAGCGTCAACAACACCAGCGTTGCCAATGAGGTAGCGGCGCAGGTGTCGGCAGCCGTGCGCCGATTGCCGTCCGGCGTCGATCCACCCACGGTTCGCACCTTCGACCCGAACAGCCGGCCCATTCTCGAGTTCGGAATCTATGCGGGGAGTGAGAACCTCGCGACGGTGAGCGACTTCGCCCAGAACGTGCTGACGCCCTATCTCGAACGCATTGACGGGGTGGCGAATGTATCGATCGAAGGCGGACCGGGCCGCGAGTTCCAGGTCCTGCTCGATCCGAACCGGCTTGCGTACTACAACTTCTCACCGCAGCAGGTGGTTCAGGCGATCACCGGCAGCGCACTGAATCAACCGATCGGCACCATCATCCGAGACAACACCACGCTGACCTTCACGACTCAGAACATGCCGACAGACACTTCGGCAATCTCGAAGGTTCTCGTCGATTCCAATACGGGGACCACGGTCGGCGACGTCGCGACCGTTCGCGATGTGGCAACCGCAAGCACATTCGCGCGGGTAAACGGAAAGCCGGTCGTGCTGGTATCCATCCAGAAGACCGCCGACGGGAACTCTGTCGCGGTTGCACACAACGTCAGGGACTTCATCAGCAAGTTCGATTTGCCGACCGGTTATCAGATTCTCTACTCGAACGACACGACCGCTCCGATTCAGGCATCGGTCGACGCAACCTACCACGAGCTCTTCCTCACTGCGATCGTCGTGGCCTTCGTCGTGCTGTTGTTCCTCGGGCGGCTGAACACGGCGCTCTCGGTCATTCTCGCGATACCGATTGCTCTGTCCGCCGCGCCGGTGCTTTATCATTTCCTCGGGTACAGCCTCAATCTGGTGTCGCTCCTGGCACTGATTGTCGCGATAGGAATCGTTGTCGACGACTCCATCGTCGTTTCGGAGAACGTAGAGCGTCACCGCGCTATGGGCGCTAGCCGCATGCGGGCGGTGCTTCAGGGGTCGAGCGAGGTGTTCAGTGCCGTCGCTGCGGCCTCCCTGTCGCTCCTTTCGGTGCTTATCCCCGTCAGTTTCCTTGGAGGGTTTGCCGGCCGATACCTGATGCAGTTCTCGCTCGGTCTTGCCGCGGCGGTGCTGTTTTCCTGGTTCGAGGCGCTCCTGTTCCTGACGGTTCGACTTGCCTACACCCCGGACTCACGGCCAATGAGCTGGGGGGATGGCTTCCGGAGCTTCATCGAGGTACCGGCCGCGTTCAAATGGGGTTTCAGAGCCTTCCGACGGCCGTTTGGAATCGTCGTCGGCGTTCTCATCATCGGTGCGCTCATCGTTACCCATCACGCCAAGTTCCTTCCGGGCATCCTGCTTTATCCGGTCGTACTATCCATCGGGTACTACGTGGTCCGCATCGCCTTGGGTTTGCTCGAGGCGTTGACCGCCACCCTGCACGGCTGGACCGAGTCGGCGCTCGAGTTCATCAGAGACGCCTACGCTAACTCTCTCGGCAAGATCCTAAGGTTTAGTCCCTGGGTGTTGCTCGGTGCCGCGGCGTTCTTCGTTGTGACCCTCGTGTTCATCCTGCCGCGCATACCCTTCAACTTCGTACCTCAGAGCGACAACGGCTCGATGACTGTTCATGTCCGCATGCCATCCGGGACTGCGACTGCGGTGACAAACCAGATGGCCGGAAGAATAGAGAACTTTCTGTTCAGTCAGCCCACCGTCGATACGGTGCAGACCACCGTGGGCGGCGGCGGCGTATTCGGCGGGGGCGGACAGGCGACGAACGCCGAGCTAACCGTACAGCTCGTACCGGTGAATCAACGACCAAGCGTTTTCGAGCTCATCTCCAAGTACCGCCGAGAGATCAACGGGCTGATGAGCGACCAGCCGTCGGCACGCGTTTTCGTCAGTGCGGGGGGCGGCTTCCGCGGACAGGGCTCGGCAGTCGACCTGACGTTCGTGTCGACGAACTTCGACCTGCTGATGAAGAAGAACAACGCAATCCTCCAGGCCATTCAGAACAACAAGTGGGTCGGCGATGCCTCCTCGAGTCTCTCCGAGACGGATCTCGAGAATGATTTCGTTCCGAATACCGCCCAGTTGAACGGTACGGGCATCTCTCCGAGCACGGTCGCCAATTCACTCATGACGTACACCTCCGGCGGCCAGGCGGGCAACGTCGACATCGGGGGCCAGAGCTACCCGATTGAGGTTCAGATCGATCCGAAGTACCTCTCGAGCGAGCAGTCACTGTTGAACCTTCCGGTGTACTCGCCGACCCTGAAGCAGAACCTGCAGGTCGGCCAGCTCGGTCGGTTCGTGCTCAAACAGGCGCCGCTTTCGATCAGCCGCTACAACCGGCTCTACACCGCTCAGTACTCGGTAAACCTCGTGCCCGGAGCGCCCCCGGCCCTGGAGTTTCAAACCCAGGTCCAACAGGAGCTCACCAAAGCCGGGCTGCTCGGGAACGGTATTACGATGTCATCCGGCAGCCGTTTCGGCGCCGCAGCGCTTGCCGCGCAGCTATCGGTCCTCGGACCTGAGATATTCGGGTTATCGCTGCTCCTCGCCTATCTCGTTATGGGAGCGCAGTTCAACTCATTTCGATACCCGATCTATCTCTTGCTGCCGGTTCCGCTTGCCCTGACGGGCGCCCTCTGGTTCGTCTACCTAATCGGAGGCGGGCTGGATGTCTTCGGGGTCATGGGCATGTTGATGCTGATCGGGCTCTCAGCGAAAAACGCCATACTCTACCTCGACTTCGTAGTCGACCGAATCGGGAAGATGCCGTTCGTGGAGGCACTCATCGAGTCGGCGCGCCTGCGCTTCCGGCCGATCGTCATGACGACCGTGACGGTACTTGTCATCAGTTTTCCACTCATCTTCGGACGGGGCGAGGGATCGGAGTTCGGCAAGAGACTCGGCGTGGTCATGCTCGGGGGTATCCTCTTCTCGGCCGTCTTGACCTTCTTTGTGGTTCCGGCGGCGTTCTACCTCTTCGAGCGAAAGCGGGAGAAGGCTCGAGAAACCGAGCAGAGCCGAATGGAAGAGATCGAAGACGCGGCGAGAGTGTCGAGCCTCCCGGGCAGCCAAGAATAGGGCGCATCACGAGGCAATGCAGGGGTCGAGCCCCCGACGTTTTGGAAAATCTCGAAAGCTATGCCTGGCGTGCCGCCGCGAGCCGACGAGCCTTCACCCGTTTGGCCAGACGCTTGAGCTCCGGCAGCGCATGGGCGTAGAATAGCTTCCAGCCTTCGCAGAGCCAGCTGAGAGAGGTCGGATCCTCGCCGAAGCGGTAGCGCATCTTCGGACAGTCGCCGGCACAAAGACGGAGGTAGGGGCATCGGGCGCACTCGTCGCTCCAGCGGGACTTGCGCCGGCCGAACTCCCGATAAAGGGGCGAGGAGGCGAGATCTTCCCACGAATCGGCGAGCAGATTGCCGAGGCGTTTTTCCTTATCAACGAAGAAGTCGCAGGGATAGACGTCGCCGTTCCATTCGACGACGAAGTATTGATTGCAAATGCGCGCAAGCGTGCAGGTAGTGGGTCGGTTGTCGACAAGCATCGAGAGCACGGCATCGAAGTTGCGCACCGAGACCTGTTCGGTGTCGTTCGATATCCACTGATCGAAGATGCCGATAAGGAATTCCCCCCACTGCTTGCCGGTTATCGTGAAGGGAAGAGGATTCCCCGACTCGTCGAACTCCACGCAGGGGATGTACTGGTGGTAGGCGACGTCGAGGGATTTCAGATGTTGATAGACGCGCTCAGGCTCACCTACGTTGGCCGTCGATACGACGGAGAGAACATTGAACTCGACGTGGTGACGACGAAAGAGCTCGACCGCCCTCAGGGTATCTTGATAGGAGCCGCGGCCGCTTGGCCGAACACGGTTCTCGTCATGGATCTCACGTGGCCCATCGATGCTCAGGCCGACGAGAAATCGGTATCGAGCGAGGTGTGAGGCGAGCTCGGCGGTCACCATGGTACCGTTGGTTTGCAGGCCGTTCGAAATAGTGGTGCCGCGGCGACCGAAGCGTTGTTGGGCCTCGGTGATCTTTCGAAAGAAAGCTCGACCCATCAGAGTGGGCTCTCCCCCTTGCCAGCCGAAAGTATAGACCGGCTGGCGGGTGGCAAGGTAGCTCGAGACGAGAGACTCGAGTACGCGCTCGCTCATCTGGTGGCGGTGCTGTTCGGGGTAGAGCTCCTTCCTCGACAGGTAGAAGCAGTAGGTGCATTCGAGGTTGCAGTCAGCCGACGATGGCTTGATAAGCAGCGAAAACGGTGTCATGAAAAAAGGTTATCTTAAATGGTCAATAGGTTCTACTGAAGCAGCGTGTGAGGAGAGAAGACGGTGAGCATCTTCGAGATTACGATGTTGGTCTGTTTTGGGCTCGCATGGCCATTCTCGATCTACAAGTCCTGGAAAACCCGGGAGATAGGCTCGAAGAGCTTCATTTTTCTTCTGGCCCTCCTGGTCGGGTACGTAGCAGGCATACTTCACAAGATATTCTTCGACCTCGACGGGGTAATCTTTCTCTATGCACTGAACGGGGTCATGGTATTGATCGATATGATCCTCTACCTCAGAAATCGCCTCTATCACATTCGCAAAAGTGCCGAAGAGGCCTACGGAGAGCGGAGCGCGGAGCAGGAAGGCGCGCGTGGGGCAAACGGGAGGGCAAAATGAAGACGCTCGTGGCGTACGCATCCAAATACGGAACCACGCGGAAATGTGCAGAAGCGATTGCAGATCGGCTCCCGGGAGGAGCCGATCTGATCGATCTTCGCCACGACAAGTTGGGTAGCCTCGACGGCTACGATTCGGTGATCGTCGGGGGGCCCATCTACGCCGGGAAGGTCATGAGCGCGGTGCCTGCATTCTGTGAACGGAATCGGGAGGTACTCCTCGATCGCGTAGTCGGCCTGTTCATCTGCTGCCTTTACGAGGGGGAGACTGCCCTGACCGAGCTTGACGAGGCGTTCCCCCCCTGGCTCAATGCTCACGCCGTCGTCCGCACAGCAGTCGGCGGCGCGATCGATTACGCCGCGCTCGGACTCGTGGACCGGTATCTGGCGAAGAAGATCGCCCATATCTCAGGAGACATTCGAACGGTACGGGACGACGAGCTCTCTGCCATCGCCTCGACGGTGGAGCGCTATCGTACGTCGAGTACGAGGAGTCCGAAGACGAGAGGCAGGTAGAATACGGAGGTCAGTAACAGCTGCCGGGCAGCTACCTTCTCTTTGAGGACGACGGCGCGAGTCCCAACGACGAGGAAGATGAGCCCCGACAAGGCGGCTCCAACCACGTAGAGCTCACCGGTGAGCCCGGTGAGGAACGGCAAGATGCCGACTGCAAGAAGGAGGACGAGGGCGGAAAGCAGCTCGATGCCCACCTTTTTCCAGGTCGGGTCGACCACTGGAAGCACCCGTATACCTGCCCGTTGGTAGTCGTCGGAGTACATCATCTCGATCGCGAGGAAGTGCGGGAACTGCCACAGGAAGAGAATACCGAACAGGATCCAAGAATCGAGATCCAGGCTTCCGCGTGCTGCGGCCCATCCCAAGAGCGGAGGGGTTGCTCCGGAGAGAGCGCCCAATGGGGTATGGTAGGGAGTGCGCCGTTTGAGCGGTGTGTAGAGCAGAACGTAGCTCGCGAAGGTGAAAAGACCAATGAGACCCGATAGCCAGTTGAGGCCCACAGTGAGGACCGTGAGGGCGAGTACCGTAAGAATGGTGCCGAATGCGAGCGCTTCGCCCGGTTTGAGCCTTCCGGTCGGGAGCGGGCGATTCGCCGTACGCCGCATGAGGCCGTCGATATCGCGCTCGAGGTAGTGGTTGAGAGCGAAGATCCCGGCCGCCAGGAGCCCTATTCCCACGATTGAATAGAAGAGATGCAGGACATCGATCCGTGCCGGTGAGGCGACATAGAAGGAAGCGGCCGCTACCATGAGGATCAGGATGGTAATGCGCGGTTTGGTGAGCTCCTGAAATGCCTTGAGCTTTGCGGTCGCCATCACCGAGAACGAATGAGAGGCCGGATGAAGACTGCTCACACCTGGCTCTCCGTTATCGGTACCATCCGGTAAAGGCGAATGAGAAGCATGACCTCGATCACCAACAGGGCGGCCGAGAAGCCGGTATGGACGACCGACGTCGCGACCGCCCGGTCGGTTTCGACTGAGTGAGGAGCATATCCCCCTCGAAAGAAGTAGGCGAGCACACCTGCGATGAGCTGAAAGAGCAGCACCCAAACCCCAGCCCGCGCGGGTCGTGTCAGATAGGGGAACTCTCGATCACGATCGTGTTCGAGCCTAACAACGAGGATCGAGCCCCAGAGTATCAGACCTCCGGCTACAATCGCTCCGGCAACGTGGGATGGGACTCCGATCAGCCGGTGCCGATAGGCGGCACCGAGCATCACCTGAATCACCAGGGCTGCGGTCGCCGCCGTCGTAATGAAGAATACCAGGGGTTTCGGCGCCTTCGGAAACCCGGACCTGAGCTCGCCGGCCCTAACCCAGCCGGGAGACGTAAAGACCGTCAGGCTCACGATGACGCCGAGAAAGATCTGCGCGAGGAATGCGTGCAGCATTGCTATCGGGGGGCTGTCGGAGCTGTTCGAGCTCACTCTGAGGCCGCCCAGACCGGCTTGGGCCAACACGAGAACAAATGCTACCGCTCCCACCCATTTGATCCAGCCCCTTCGCTCCCCGACGAGGATCCACACAAATAGGCAGAGGACGAGTAGAGTGACGACGGCGGCCAAGATGCGATGAGCGAGCTCATACCCGAGTCCGGCTGAAAAGTGGCCGGTTGGAATGAGTCGACTGAACGCGAGCGGCCAGTCCGGAATCGAATTGCCTGCGGCGTTGTTCGTGACGAGTGCGCCGAGGATGATGAGGGCGAAGGTGAAAACCGCCGACACTATCGAAAATCGGTTCATCGCCCAGTGCTGTTTCTTCTTGCTGGCACCGGGCGGCGGCTCTTTGGACTTGTCTATGGCGGAGAGGGGCTTTGGTTTGCTATCCATCGTTTTGCTATAGGGGGATCCGTTCGCCCATCCAAGGTACCAATATTGCCGGGGTTTGTAAAGCAATGCTAACCGTAGACAATATTTCCCCCGAAGAATCCGAGACCGACGACATCGAGAAACAGCAGGAGATACACGATATGTCGTGAAAGGTGTTCTTCCTTCTTCGTCTTGAACAGGAAGTAGGCGAGGACGAAGAGCAAGAGCAGCGCCGCTGAAAGGAGGAACTTGATACCGAACGCGAACATGACGGGATTGCTCGCCGGGTCGAGAGAAGACACCTGGTAGTTCGCGCTCCAATCGGCGAGCCCGACACAGCCCGTGAGAAGGAACGCCGGAAATGCGAAGACCAAGTTATGACGCGCGGTTGTGTAGAGCGGCGGCTTTCGGAAAATCCACCCCACGTAGTCGAATATGAAGGCCGCTGCAATGGTTCCAATGGTCAGGTGTACGAGAATCGGGTGAATCGGATGCGTGTATCCGATCGCTTCCAGAGGGCCGTAGAAGACGGTATGGAGGGCCGTACCGATTGCGATGGCAATTCCCTTCACTGCTCACCTCCTGTGCAGATCATCATCCCTTGGGGATCGGTGCCGCACGGCACTTCTCCCGATAGAGCGTTATTTGACAAGGACCTCGGGTTTGGCGAGGTCGCTCACGACGTCGAACTCATCCCACATGCCGAGGTCATCGTGCCCAGGCACGGCGCACACAATTGCGTACTTGCCCGCCTTGTCGGCGGCAAAAGAGAAGGATATCGGTTTGTCGCTTTTGTTGATCCCCGAGGTGTAGTTCGGCGTTGCCGAACCGGCAAACGCAGCGTGGAACGAGGATGCCTCACGTTCGGACCACGGCGCGACTACCGCGCTGTGGGAAAGGGAGCTCTGAACGCTGAAGTCGACGGTGACCTTCCAACCTTCCGGAACCTTGATCACCATGTCCCCGTTCGAATATCCGTTGAAGTTGAATCCACTCGAGGAGCCCGACTGACCTCCGATGATCTTGAGGGCAACCGTCTTCGACTGTTGGTTCGAGGAGGTGATGATCGCATTGCTGCCGCTATAGGGTTTGAGGGCTGAGGACGCGCCACCCGGATCGGCCGCCGACCCAGAGGCGTTTCCGCGAGCGCTTGCGGCTTTTTCGCCGCTTTTCGTCGACCCCGAAGTGCCGTTGCCGCAAGCGACGAGCACCGCGAGGCCCAGGAACATGATCGCTGACAAAGCGATCCGGCCGCGAAATCGACAGTTTTTCATACCGATATTGTACACATTCTCTCCGGTAGCGTCACCCGCGTTCAGGAGGCGGCGGACGAGTCGGCGGGGCGACGCTAGAACCCCCAGGTACCCCCTCTCAGCACCGTTTCCACCTTCCCTTCCGCCGTGACACCGTGCACGTCGAGCGCGGAGGAGCCGACCATGAAGTCGATATGTATCGAGCTCGTATTCCCGCCTGCAGCTTCGAACTGCTCGTCGCTCATCGATGCGCCGTCTTCGACGCAGTCACGGTACGCCTGGCCGATGGCGAGGTGGGAGGTAGCGTTTTCGTCGATGAGGCCGTTGAGATAGACACGATCGGTTTGAGCGATCGGACTATCGTGGGAGACGAGCGCGACTTCCCCGAGTCGTCGTGCTCCCCCATCGCTGTCGATGATTCGGTCTATCTGTTCCTGTCCCCTCGAAGCGACCGCCTCGACGATGGCGCCCTTCTCGAATCGAAGCGTGAGGTTCTCGATGACAAGGCCGCCGTAGTGAATGGGACGGGTCGCGCTCACCCTGCCGTCGACTCGCTCCCGATGGGGCATCGTAAAGACCTCTTCAGTCGGGATGTTCGGAGAGTAGGGCGTTCCCGTCGGTGTCGACGCCTTTCCGCCGTTCCACCGCTGGTTCATGGGCAGTCCGATTGTGAGCTCGGTACCTGGGCCTTCGAAGCGCAGCTCGCGGTATTGTTTGCTCTCCATGCTGCGCTTTCTCTCCTCGATCTTCTCCACGTGTGCCTGCCAAGCCTTCACGCCGTCGCCACCGTCAATCCTGCAGAAGCCGAGGAGATCCTGCCACAGTCGATCGAGCGCCTCGACGGGAGCCATTTCGGGAAAGACCCGGCGAGCCCAGGCGACGGTGGGGACCGAAGCGACGGTCCACTGGAAACGAAAGGACATCCGCAAGTCGGCCAATGCCGCGTTGTTCCTTGAAGCCGTCTTTACCACCTCGGCCACATGAGCCGGATTTTCGTTTTTCAAGAGCTCCGGATCCGAAGAGAGGAGAATGATGAAGGCGTCTCCTCTCTTCGCCCCTTCGAGGAGCCCGCGCGATCGCCACTGCGGGTACTCACCGAACGAGCCTTCGGGCGCGTTTTGGAGTCGGATCTGGAGCAGTCGGTCCGAAGACCATATGGGATCGACGAGCGACGCGCCCGAGCGGTAGGCCCGTTCGGCGATCGCTTCGACGACCTCCGGAGCCTCAACAGGTGCCCCCTGGACAAACAGACGCTGGCCGCTGCGCAGATTTACCCCGCCGCGAACGATGAGGTCGGCGTACTTGTCGAGTTCGCTGCTGCTTATGCTCATTTCATCCTTCCGAACAGATAGCTCATTACGAGCTTCTCGTAGACATGGTAGGGGAGAAACCGGCGAAGGTAGTACTGAGACTTCGCCCCCTCCCCGATGACATGCCGAAATCTCGGCCGCCTCTGGCGAATAATGCGCTCGATGAGCGACGCGATCTGATCGATATCTCCCCGCAGGTTTCGATTGCGATTCGTGTAGAGCTCGAGCATGCGCCTCGAATAGGGCGCGAACGGCCCATTCTTGTTGAACGCTCGGCGGGCAAACCTCGTGTTCTCTCTCAACGCCTTCGTTGGATAGGTGCCCGGCTCTATGAGACACACTCGGATGCCAAGGGGCAACAGCTCCATACGAAGACTTTCCGAAAAACCCTCCAGCGCCCACTTGCTCGAGTGGTAGGGCCCCACTCCCGGGAATGCAGTCAGTCCCGAAATGCTCGAAATGTTGATTATCCGTCCCGCCTTCGACCGCAGCAAAAGGGGAAGCGCTTCACGGGTAACGGCAATCGTTCCGAAGAAATTCGTATCAAACTGATAACGGTACTCATCGTCGTCGATGTCCGCGAAATACCCTCCGAGGCCGAATCCAGCGTTGTTCACGACGACATCGAGCCGCCCGTGGAGAGACTCGATGCGCGAGCAGACCGCAGAGATTGTCTCACCCTTCGTCACGTCGAGCTCTGCGATTTCGACGCTCACCGAGCGCCTGCCGAGCTCCTCTCGAAGGTGCTCACTCTTGGCGAGATTTCGCATGGTTGCGAAGACCCTGTACCCTCGCGAGGCGAGATGAACCGAGGTCGCAAGACCGAAACCGCTGGAGCATCCTGTGATGAGTACAATTCGGGAGTCGCCGCGCATCGAGCCATTGTAGCCTGCTTCGAGGCTCGGCGCAAACGAGAAAGGTCTCCGCTTCCACTTTATTTGACATCCGTACTATACTTTCCCTTCGTCGGGGGGAGAGATGAGCCACACAGAGCCGAAAAACGTCGTGGAGGTGCTTGCCGCGATGGTCTCGATCGATTCGGTCAATCCGGCAATTCGGGCGGGCGAGGGGGGCGAGTCGAAGCTCGCCGAATACCTCGTCTTCGTCGCTGCGGCGTTCGGGTTCTCCGTTCGGCGATTGCCCGTAGCCGACTACGGCGAGAATCTCCTCATCGTCTACGATCGGGGGCCGAATCGACCGTGGGTGCTCTTCGACAGCCACATGGACACCGTAGGATCCGAAGGGATGACGATCGACCCCTTCGGTGCAGAGATTCGTGACGGAAAGCTGTGGGGCCGCGGCGCATGTGACACAAAGGGAAGCGGGGCGGCGATGCTGTGGGCCCTGCGCGAGTACTCCCGGTCGCGCGGGCAGCCCAGCAACGTTGCTATCCTCTACTCAGCCGACGAAGAGGTCGGCATGCGCGGGATTCGCTCCTTCATCGACAACGACTACCAGACCCTGGGCTTCGGGCAACCCGGGGTTGTCGTCGGCGAGCCGACCCGGATGCGTCTTGTGACCTCCCACAACGGACTGTGTCGAGCCCGGGTAAAAACCCACGGCATCGCTGCGCACGCGTCGCAGCCGTCAAACGGGAGATCGGCGATCAGCGCAATGGCGAAGATCATCTCCGCCTTCGAGGAAGGCTACATTGCAGGACTCCGGGCCGAGAATGAGCTCACCGGTGCGGCCCACTGCAGCATCAACACGATTCGCGGAGGGACTGCGGCGAACGTCATCCCTGATCGGTGCGAAATCGAGATCGACCGCCGTCTCGTTCCCGGGGAGGACCCCGATCGGGTCGTGGCCGATATCCGGGCGGCGATTTCCGAGATTGCAGAGAGGTCTCCCGACATCGAGTACGAAATGGATGTCCGCTTTCTCGCTCCACCTCTCTCTCCGGCTGCCCACTCGAAGCTCGCAGGGGCTGCGGGAAGAGCACTTGCGAGGGAGAACCTTTCCGGAGAGCCGACGGGTGTCACCTACGCCACGAACGCGGGAGACCTGAGCGCGAGGGGAATCGACACTGTCGTGTTCGGGCCCGGTGATGTTGCCCAGGCCCACACCCGTGAGGAGTGGATCGATATCGAGGAACTGAAGCAAAGCGTGAGGGTTTACCGGGCGATAATGGCAGACGAGTGAAGCGCTTTGGGCTTTACACTCGTCGTTCCATTGGGTACCTTCCAAGCTGAGAATGCGAGGTTATTGACATGCCGATGTTCGAATACAAATGCGAAAGCTGCGGAGCGATCAACGAGTTCTTGATGGGGGTCACTGCCGACGAGCCGGAGATTGTCTGCGCACGCTGCGGCGGAACCAAGCTGAAGAAGATGATTTCCACTATCAGCTTCAGCGTGAAAGAGAGCTCCTCCAGGTTCCCGATCGCCGGACAGTGTGCCTGTGCTCAGCAGCAGGGACACAATGGCTGTGGAGCGGACGGCTGCGGCTGCAGCGCATAGCGCTCCTACCTTTGATGAAGATAATCGACGACACTGTTCTTCACAGCCAGAAGTGGACGGTCCTGAAGGAAAAAAGGTTTCTCGACGACCTCGGCCGCGAACACACCTGGACCTACATCGAACGCTCGAACCAACGGCGGGCGGTTTTTGTCATGCCCATTACGGAGGTCTCAGGCTCTCTCATCCTCATTCGACAGTTTCGCGTTCCCTTTGGCCGGGAGGTAATCGAGTTCCCGGCAGGATTGGTGGACGACGGAGAGCGTCCCGAGGATACGGCGGTGCGCGAGCTTGCCGAGGAGACCGGGTATGAGGGGAGAATTGAGCATGTCGGTCCGGAGATCAGCACCTCGGCGGGGATTACAACCGAAACGATTACCATGGTTCGAATGACGGTGGGCGAACAGCCAGTGGCAGAACAAGATCTCGAGGGCTCGGAACGCATCGAGGTTTTGAAGATTCATCCCAATGAGCGCAAAGCTTTCCTGGAGCGAATGATCGAGGAGAACGCTCTCTTCGATGCGAAGGTCTACGTCTATCTCATGGAGCAGACCGGTGCATAGCGCGCTCGCGCGTCGGACTCTCGGAGGAGGGGTTCTGGTTGTGGGGCTGCTGTTCTTCGTGGGCTGCGCCGGCGCGCAGAGCATCGTCCCACCCCGCAATATCGCACACATCGTCGTGGTCATCGAGGAGAATCACTCTTTCGACGACATCATCGGGAGCCCGGATGCTCCCTATATCAATGAGATCGCGAATCGCGGTGCTCTCTTCGCGAATGCCTACGGCGTGGAGCATCCGAGTCAACCGAACTACCTGGATATCTTCTCCGGCGGAAATCAGGGAATCACCAACGACTCTTGCCCGCACACTCTGAGCGGCGCGAATCTCGCGAGCGCCCTCCTTCAGGCGGGCAAGAGCTTCATCGGCTACAGCGAGGATTTGCCCTACGCCGGCTACACGGGCTGCTCGAGCGGCACCTACCGCCGCAAACACAATCCCTGGGTCAATTTCTCGAATCTTCCGGATTCAGTGAACCTGCCGATGAGCGCATTTCCGTCGAGCTACGCTGACCTGCCTGCGGTCAGCTTCGTGATTCCCGGGCTGGAAACTGATATGCACGACGGAACAATCTCCGCCGCCGACGCCTGGCTGAAGACTCACCTCTCCGGATATCTCGACTGGGCGGGTGCCAATTCCAGCCTCCTCGTCGTTACCTGGGACGAGTCCGAGGGTTCGGCCGGGAATCACATACCCCTGATCATCGCAGGGGCACAGGTGAAGCCCGGGGTCTACGATCAGCGAGTCGATCACTTCTCGGTTCTCCGTACGATCGAGGAGATCTACGGACTGCCCCTGATCGGGGGAAGCTCAAAGGCGGATCCGATCGGGTACGTCTGGAAATAGCCCTTCATCTGTACTACACTGCGCGCAATATGGCGAACGAACCCGATAAGATAATCTTCTCGATGGTCCGCGTGAGTAAGACCTACGGACAGAAGACCGTCATCAAAGACATCTCCCTTTCGTTCTTCTACGGAGCAAAGATCGGGGTGCTCGGCCTCAACGGCGCCGGCAAGAGTACTCTGCTCAAGATCATCGCCGGCCTCGTGGAGGAGTACAATGGCGAGGTAGTCTTGAGCCCCGGCTATACGGTCGGCTACCTCGAACAGGAGCCGCAGCTCGATCCGAAAAAGACGGTACGAGAGGTGGTTGAGGAGGGCGTTTCGGAAACCGTCGGGCTGTTGGCAGAGTTCGAGGCAATCAACGAGCAGTTTGCTCAACCGATGTCGGACGACGAGATGACGAAGCTACTCGAGCGGCAGGGCAAGGTGCAGGAACGCCTCGACGCGTCGGGGGCATGGGACCTGGATTCACGTCTTGAGCTCGCGATGGACGCTCTCCGCTGCCCTCCCGCCGAGCAGAAGGTGGAGGTCATCTCCGGCGGCGAGAGGCGCAGGGTGGCGCTCTGCCGCCTGCTCTTGCGGAAACCTGACATCTTGCTGCTCGACGAGCCGACGAACCATCTCGATGCGGAGTCGGTGGCGTGGCTCGAGCACCATCTCTCCGAGTACGAGGGGACTGTCATTGCAGTCACCCACGACCGCTACTTCCTCGATCACGTTGCGGGCTGGATTCTGGAGCTCGACCGCGGAGAGGGGATCCCATGGAAGGGTAACTACTCCTCGTGGCTGGAGCAGAAGCAGGAAAGGCTGCGGCTCGAGGAGAAACAGCAGAGTGCCCGCAGTCGAACGCTCGAACGAGAGCTCGAATGGATCCACATGTCACCGAAGGGCCGGCATGCGAAATCGAAGGCACGAATTACCTCATATGAGTCCCTGCTCGCCCAGGAGCAGAAGGAGCGAGAAGGCGACCTACAGATCTACATCCCGCCCGGTCCGCGTCTCGGGGATGTCGTCGTCGAGGCGAACAACGTCGCCAAGGCCTTCGACGACCGAATACTGGTCGAGAACATGACCTTCTCGCTTCCCCCCGGTGGCATCGTCGGTGTCATCGGCCCGAACGGGGCAGGCAAGACGACGCTCTTTCGGATGATCGTGGGGCAGGAGACCCCGGACTCCGGCGAGATTCGGGTCGGAGAGACGGTGAAGCTCGCCTACGTCGATCAGAGCCGCGACATCCTCGACCCGAACAAGACGATCTGGGAGATGATCTCAGGAGGCCACGACAGGGTGCGCCTCGGCAACCGGGAGGTCAACTCTCGGGCTTACGTTGCACAGTTCAA
>Ga0315535_1000864_pt1 | contig 20822 bp, 18 predicted proteins | sample SalMarSW160220MG_2_FD_203092 | JGI IMG/M metagenome (GOLD analysis project Ga0315535, IMG submission 203092) | Salt marsh sediment microbial communities from the Plum Island Ecosystem LTER, Massachusetts, United States - Salt Marsh Sediment SW1602-20 ... | reverse complement strand
GTGTATATTGTACCGTCATAGTCGGCTGAACTGTACAGGTAAAGTGTATGGTCATCTTTAGACAGGGAAGAAGGAAACAGGTCCCTGTCTACTTTTAGTATTTCATTCAGGTTTAAGGGTGCTGTCCAGGTACCGTTAACCTTTGTCGAGTACAGAATGGCATCGTAAAAAACTTCACTCCTGGCAAATACTATCATATCCTCTTTATCTGAGACTACCGGATCGAATTCAGAACCGGAACCATTAATGTTATCCCCCATATTTGTCTTTTTCAGATACAGGGGTACTTTCATTAGCTCCCTGGCATTAATGCATGATTGTATCTGCATGTTGACCACAGTTGAATCGTATATCTCAGGATCCAGGTTTTTCTTGAATTGTTCATAGGTTGAAATGGCCCTGTCAAGCTGGTTGGTTATCCTGTAAGCATTGGCAAGATAATACAGGGCATCGTACGGTGCTCCGGTCTCTTTGAATTTACCCAGGTGATATTTAGGATCAATGTTCTTAACAGCATCCTCGAGGTAAGCTATTGATTTCTCCTTCTGTCCCGGGATATTCAGGTAGCACTGACCGATCCTGTACTTGTAATTGGCATTGTCAGGATTTGTCTTTAGAAGATTAAGGTACAGTGGAAGAGCTTCTTTATAATCTTCATAGAGAACCCAGCTTTCAGCATCGTAAAAATTATCCCTGATTACTGCTTTTGGCTGGGCTGATAACCTGGCACTGACTACAGAAACCAAAAGCAATGCTAAAACAACAACCCTTTTTATCATATTACCGGTGATATAATTGGTATGATTGCATATTCAGTTCAGATACAGTTAAGTTTCCTGTGACCAGGTTTAAGAAACAGGAGATATCTGAAATATTTCAAATATTATTTTACTAAGATAGAAGAAATATTTGAATAACCGTAAAATTGTTATCCTGCTTTTTTAACAATCAGCACTTTTTTAGAAACCCGTTACGGATGAATTAACACCTTGCAAATAAAGGGATTACAAGGTATTTGGCTACCAGGGAACATCCTGAGAATAGTTCTCAAGTATATCCTTTATTTTATGCAGGAACTTACCTGCAAGAGCACCATCTATCACCCTGTGATCGTAACTTAGCGACAGTATCATAATATGTCTGATGGCAATCATATCTCCTTCAGGCGTCTCAATAACCGCAGGAGTCTTCTTAACCACGCCTGTACCCAGGATTGCTGCCTGTGGCTGGTTAATTATAGGTGTTCCTGCAAGGTTCTGGTAGCTTCCGAAGTTTGTTATAGTGAAGGTGCCCCCGGTTATCTCATCGGGTTTCAGTTTGTTGGACCTGGCTCTCGATGCAAGATCGTTAACTGTTTTTGCCAGTCCTGTCAGGTTCTTTTCATTGGCATTCTTTATAACTGGTACTATCAGGTTACCGTCAGGTAAAGCTGTTGCCATACCGATGTTGATATTCTTCCTGAGTATAATATTATCACCATCGACTGAGATATTTACTTCGGGGAACTCGTAAAGAGCCCTGGCTGTAGCATCAACAAATATCGGTGTGAGTGTCAGTTTCTGTCCTTCAGCAGCAAGGAATTTATCCTTGTTTGTATTTCTCCAGTTTACCAGGCGTGTTACATCTGCATCAATGAAAGACGTGACATGGGGAGATGTTCTTTTTGACATAACCATATGCTCCGCAATAATCTTGCGTATCCGGTCCATAGGTATTATCTCATCACCTTTAGCCGGTTCAGCGACCGGTTTTTTGCTCTCAACGGGTTTTGCTGGTCCGGGTTGTTCTGCTTCTTTATTAAGAGTGACAGGAGACTCTTCTCCTGCTTTAACTACGGCTTCTTTCCCTGAAGCAGCATGTCCTTTTTGCCTGTCTTCAAGAAGTTTAAGAATATCATCCTTTGTGATACGCCCGTCCATTCCTGTCCCTGTAAGTGTATCAAGTTCAGTATAGCTTATTCCTTCTCTAGCGGCTATGCTTCTTACGAGAGGAGAAAGAAATTTGCCTGATGGGGTCCTGCTTTTCAGATCATGTTCAGCATTGTTAATCTCTTTCTTTTCCTGTTTAAGGGTCTCGATGGTTTCACGTACCCTTGATACTTCCATGTTAACCTTTTCTTTTTCCTTCGTGGTCTGTTTGACATTGTTCTCAATTACGGCAAGCACTTCACCAACCTTGGCCACTGTCCCTTCCTTAGCCACAATTGAAACAAGGGTACCTGAAGAGGGTGCAGGTATCTCGGAGTCGACTTTGTCGGTGGCTATCTCAACAAGTGGATCGTCCTCTTTAAAGGTAGCTCCTTCACTGATGAGCCATTTGGTTATCGTCGCTTCTATAACGCCTTCTCCCATTGCAGGTAATAGTATGTTCATCCTTGCCATATTGCTGTAGTTTGTTATTTAATCGTATTATACTCTTGTTTATCTCATTATCCGTTACGTCTTCAGCAGGTTAACAGACAATTATCTTTACATACTAAACAACAATCTTTTGGAATTGTTTCAGACAAATTCACCGGCATTTAACAATTCATGGGATACTTAATTTAATGACCTGTTTTTAAGTGTTTTCCGGACATAGCGGGCACACAGGGCAACTCCTTCACGTATATAAATGGCAGGAATTATGAGGAAGTATACCGGATTGAAACTTTCTTTGTTTATTTTCGTGGAATATATCCTCATCGCCCTGTAAAAGTGGTGAATATCAGCATATCCATCCCGACTTGTACTTTTACCCTTATAATGTATTATTTCCACTTCGGGATAATAGTAATTTACATATCCTGCTTTTAGCAGCCTGTAACTAATGTCGATATCTTCACCATACATGAAGAAATCCTCATCGAGAAGTCCTGTGGCCAGCAGCGCTTCTTTTCTCAGGAACATGAAGGCTCCGGCAACAACATCAGCCCTTGCTGTTTCGTAGCTGTCAGTCGTTGGCAGATAATACCTGTTTAACAAAGGAGAGGAAGGGAAAAGGTGGGCAAAGCCGGAAATTTTAAAAAAAGCTGTAGCCGGGGTAGGGAGGGATCTTTTGGATTCCGGAAGAAACCGGCCTTCTCCATCTTTCATTCTAACACCGGTGGCCCCGGCATCAGGGTGTTGCCTCATGAATGAGATACATTTCCGGAAAGCCTCTTCCCCTACGACAGTATCGGGATTAAGCAGCAGTATGAATTCTCCTGATGATTGTCTGATTCCTGTGTTATTGGCTGCCGAAAATCCAAGGTTATTCTTATTCCTGATAAGCTTTGCCTTCGGAAATTCCTGCAGGACCATTTCGGCCGTACTATCTGAGGAGTTGTTGTCAACGACGATTATTTCATGGCTGATGTCTTTGGCAGCTTTTACTGCACTGAACAGACATTGCCGTAGATAATTCTTTGCATTGTAGCTTACGATAATAACAGATAATTCCATTTTAGAGTCCGGCTCTTTTCATTTCATCCCGGATAACACCTGAAAGTCTTCTGATACCTGTTTCTATATCTTTGAGACCCGAGAAAGAGAAGTTAATGCGCATCGTGTTATGTCCCGACTCGTTACAGAAGAAAGTTGAGCCGGCAACAAACGCTACATTGTTTTCTATTGCCTTTTGCAGTATGATATCTGTATCGAGTGTCCCCGGCACTGTAACAAACAGGAAGAGACCTCCCTGCGGCCTTGTCCAGGTAACTCCTTCAGGCATGTATTTTTCAAAACTGTCCAGCATGAATGAACGTCTCCTGCGGTAAAGCTCAATTGTGTTTCCCAGGTTCCTGTCAAGCAGCCCTTTCTCTATATACCTGGCAATGATCTTCTGAACAAAAGTAGGAGTACACAGATCGGCAGTCTGTTTGGCCATGACGATTGTATCAAGTATCTGAGGCTGCCCGATTACCCAGCCGACCCTGAATCCCGGTGCGAATATCTTCGAGAAAGTGCAAAGGGTTACAACCCTGCCTGTATTGTCAAGTTCCTGCATCATCTTCTGTGACTCGCCTTCAAAGCGTATCTCTCTGTATGGACTGTCTTCAACAATAAGAAGATCATATTTCTCAGCTATCTCAATTATCTGTTTTCTCCTTTTTTCCGGTATTGTAATGCCTGCAGGATTCTGGAAATCAGGGATGACATATATGAACTTAATTTTCCTTCCAAGGTCACGCAGGTTAATTATTGTCTGTGCAAGTTCTTCGACAAGTATGCCTTCCTCATCGAGACATATCCCTTTAAGTTTTGCTCCATAAACGGAGAAGGCATTTAATCCTCCGAGGTAGGAAGGCAGCCCGCACAGTACATAGTCACCAGGATCAAGAAAGATCCTTCCGATAAGATCAAGAGCCTGTTGTGAGCCGGTTGTTATTATCAGATTCTCAGGTCCTATATTCAGTCCCTGCCTGTTATGCCGTTCCACAAGCATCCGCCTGAGGTGAGGATCCCCTTCAGTGGTACCGTACTGAAGGCTTTCAGTACCTTCTTTTTCCAGTATCTCAACCGTTATTTCTTTAAGGTCCTCAACCGGAAATGTCTCAGGAGCGGGGAGACCACCTGCAAATGAGATCATATCCGGCTTTTGCAGGAGCTTTAATATCTCCCGGATAGCTGATCGTTTCATGCTTTTCCCGGAAACAGACAGAAATTTATTTACTGAGGTGATCATTGCTTATAAGGATTTCGGTTGTTGATTGCCCTGCCAAGTGTTATTTCATCAGTATACTCCAGTTCGTCACCAATGGCCACACCCCTGGCAAGGGTGGTTATATTGATATTATAGTTGTGTAATCTCCTGAAAAGGTAATAATTAGTCGTGTCACCCTCCATGGTTGTACTAAGAGCCAGAATGATTTCATTAATACTTCCGGATTTTACCTTATCCTCAAGGCTGTCAATGTTCAGATCGGAAGGCCCTACCCCGTCAATAGGAGAGATGATGCCGCCAAGCACATGATATAATCCTTTGAACTGCCTTGTATTCTCTATTGCCATTACATCCTGTATGTTTTCAACAACACATACCAGCGACCTGTCCCTGCGCTCATCACCGCATATATTGCAAATATCAGTATCGGATATGTTATTACAGATCTTGCAGTAATGTATCTCGTCATGTAGCCTTGTGATACTTTCACCAAATCGCTTCACCTCTTCCGGATCGCGTCTTAAAAGATTCATAACCAGCCTGAAGGCTGTTTTCCTTCCTATTCCCGGCAGGGATGCAAATTCATTAACAGCTTCTTCAAGTAGTCTGGACGGAAATTCTGTAAAACTCATAAAAATGTTCTTTTAACAAAATTAGCGCAATTTTCCCGTGTTATTAAAAGTAATCAGAATTTTTTGTCTTCCTTACTTTTTGTTATCCTTGCATAATAATTTTTTGTATATGTCCCCTTTATTTATTCTGGGAGTATTCCTTGTTTATACTATAATACTCTTTTCTGTAACCTGGTTTACTGCCCGAAAGGCAGACAGTCAGTCCTTTTTTATTGGTAACAAGATATCACCCTGGTTTGTGGTGGCGTACGGAATGATAGGTGCATCGTTGTCGGGAGTTACCTTCATGTCGGTTCCGGGATGGGTGCAGGATACCCAGTTCAGCTATATGGTTGTTGTCTTTGGTTACCTTTTCGGTTATTTTGTGATAGCAACTGTTCTGCTTCCGCTGTATTACAGGCTAAAACTTACTTCAATATACTCTTATCTCGATCAGAGGTTTGGCTTCTGGTCATATAAAACAGGAGCCGGGTTCTTTATTCTGTCAAGGATACTGGGGGCTTCCCTTCGTATGTTTTTGGTTATAAGTGTTTTACAGGTGTTTGTTTTTAATGCCTGGAATGTACCGTTCTGGATTAATGTTCTCATATTCATCACTCTGATCATATTATATACCCTAAAGGGAGGAATAAGAACAATTGTGTGGACAGACACACTACAAACGACATTCATGCTTATGGCAGTGGTTCTTTCAGTAATTTATATAAGCAAGGACCTTCATACTACCCTGCCAAAACTAATAACTACAGTTAAGGAAAGTCCGATATCAAAAATGTTCATTACCGACTGGCATCACCCCAGGTTCTTTCTGAAGCAATTCTTCAGCGGTATGTTCATTACAATAGTTATGACCGGCCTTGACCAGGAGATGATGCAGAAAAACCTGAGCTGCAGGAATATAAAGGAAGCACAGAAAAATATGTTTACGTTTAGCGGCATTCTTGTTCTTGTAAATTTTCTTTTTCTTTTCCTGGGGGCTCTTTTGCTAATCTTTATTCAGAACAAAGGTATAACGGTGGCATTAAGTGATGATATCTTTCCGACGGTGGCTCTTGACTATCTGGGTCCGGTTGCCGGACTTGTATTCCTGATCGGACTTATTTCCGCTGCATTTCCTAGCGCCGATGGTGCCCTGACTTCACTTACCACTTCTGTGAGTATAGATTTTCTCGATCTTGAAAACAGAGAAGGTATGTCTGAAAAGGCAAAGACACGGCTTAGGTATTTAGTTCATATATCCATTGCATTTATCTTTTTTGTATGTGTGATCATATTCAGTAAGCTCAACAATAAAGCAGTGATTGATAACCTGTTCACTATTGCCGGGTATACATACGGACCGTTGCTGGGACTTTATTCTTTCGGACTTTTTACAAAACGGGCTCTGAAGGACAGGGTTACACCGTATATTGCAGTCCTGTCGCCTCTCATCTGTTATTTCCTCAGCAAGTATTCCGTTCAGTTGTTCAATGGTTACAAGTTCGGATTTGAACTTCTCCTTCTTAATGGGCTGCTGACTTTTATAGGTCTGTATATATTCAGCCGGAAAACGTTAAAAGGGGAACTTGTGGTACGATGATCAAGCAGACAGCTTATGTGAAATGCAGGGATGCACTTTCAAGTTGTTGAGGATCTACCTTGTGGCTGTATTATCACCTTCCTCGTCAGTCTCTTCCGGAGCCTCCTTTTGCTGGATCACTCTAATCTTCCTGAAAGGTATATTCCATATCAGGTAATAACTGACGCTGGCGTTTGTTTTCTTCCCTCCAAGGCCATATCCGGGAAAATAAATCGGACGAAGTTCTTTCCCCGTCCCTGTATATAGCAACATTCTTATATTTATTGTACATCCAAGACTGAGATTCTTAAAGATCTCGGTTCTGATACCGGGTGCTGCTTCGAGGTAATGGCCCCAGCTTGTGCGTAACGGTAATGAGCTGTTTATCGTTCCCCAGTAATTTTCAACACTGAATGACGGTACCTGTGATGAGTAGCGGCTAATCCCGTACCGGAATCCTATTCCTGCCCAGTACCTGCCCTGTGACTTTAATGGTTTAAGCAGGTTAAAATCAACACCTGCCTTAACAAAATACCCCTTATTAAAATATTCATAGTTATACTGCGAGTATTTATAGTCGAGATATCCGCCTGCCAGCATAACAGAGCGTTTCTCATTGAGGTCGGCCGACAGGTATACCTCCGTGCTTAAAATGTTCTTGTCGGTATAATAAGTAACCGGTCCTATGGCTTCTATCCCTAGTCTTATATTCAGCGGAAAATCTATAGTATCCTGCCCTTTAGTGATGAGCGGAAAACAGGTGATCGTGAATATTAAACTAATAATATATGCGTATATTTTCCTCATTAAGATTTGTTATGGTATTTTTTATTACGGAAACGGATATTATTTTGTGTGTTGTATAGGTCAGTGAATCAGGATTCAGGTCATGGAAATATGTATACCCGCATTCTTTGGAGATCAGGTACGGATAGCTGTTATACCCGAAACCCACCGTATCATTTACCCCGTTTATCCTGATGACATATGTACAGGCTGACGCCAATATATTGAGAGGGAGCTCGGCTTTCTTTATCTCGAATGATTTATCATATAACTTATCATTTTCCATATTCAGACCATAGATGGTCAGACTATCAGGAGCAGTATTGGTTGGAGCAGTATCGGTTGTGTTGCTTTCCAGGTAAAAAGTAGCCTTTACATCGGCATCTGTATTCTCATAGCATGTCTGGGGAGCGCATGATACTGAAAAAAGTATCATGGCAGAAAAAATAAAGTACAGGTACACTCGCATAATGTCTTCCCTCAATTGTATATTAACTGCTAATTATCCAAAAAAGTGTCAGTATTGTTTTATCAGTTCAGCTGCTTTCTGAATGGCCTTCTCTATTCCTTCCGGATTTTTACCTCCGGCTGTTGCCAGGAATGGCTGGCCACCACCTCCACCATTAATTTCACGGGCTATCTCCCTTATTATTGTTGATGCATTAATATTTTTCTCCTTCACGAGCCTGTCGCTTACCATGACAAGCAGGCTGGCTTTTCCTTCTATATCTGCTCCGATGACAAGGACAGTATTATCTGAGGAAGATCTTACCTGGTATGCCATATTCTTCATGGCATCTGCTGAACCTGTCTCTATCCGGCCTGATACCAGTCTTATATTATTAATTATCGTGGATTGTTCAATAAGCTCCTTCAGGGCGTCTGATGCAGAACGTTCCTCGAGTCTGTCGATTGTCTTTTTCAGGGAAGCATTCTCTGTGACCAGCTTCCCAACAGCATCCGTGATGCTGCCGGTTGTTTTAAGCAATGAGGCAATCTCATCTACAGTATCGAGCTTTTCATTTATGTATTCCTCTGCTTTTTCGGCAGTTACTGCTTCTATTCTTCTTATCCCTGCTGCTATGGCTCCTTCAGACACAATTTTAAAAATGCCTATTGATCCAGTAGCTTTTACATGAGTCCCTCCGCAAAGTTCCACAGAATTACCGAAACTGACAACTCTTACCCTGTCGCCATATTTTTCACCAAAGAGAGCCATGGCACCCATCTCTTTTGCTTTTTCCATGGTGACATTGCCGGTAATTATCGCCGGGAGATCATCCCTTATCATAATGTTTACCATAGATTCAACTTTCATTATTTCATCATGGCTCATTTTGCTGAAATGACTGAAATCAAAACGAAGTCTGTCTGAAGTAACTAAAGAGCCCTTCTGTTCAACATGTTCACCCAGGACGGAACGCAATGCATAGTGAAGCAAATGAGTGGCAGTATGATTATTGGCTGTCATCTTTCTTTTTTCAAGGTCAACTGATGCGTGAAAAGTGTCGTCCGGAAATCGTGGTTTCCTGCTTGTGATATGAATTATAAGGTTATTCTCTTTTATAGTGTCTGTAACTGTGACAGTCTCTCTGTCGGATTGTATGGTACCGGTATCTCCTGCCTGGCCGCCCGACTCGGCATAAAATGGTGTACGGTTGAAAACCATCTGGCAAATATTCCTGCCTTTGACCTTTACATTCCTGTATTTGGTAATGATGATATCATCTTCGGTTCTGTTATACCCGGTGAACTCAGTCTCTTCAGTATCAACCAGGATGATCCAGTCGGCTGTTTCGACGGCAGCATCTACACGTGACCTGTTTTTCTGGTTATTCATTTCAGTCTCAAATCCTTCCATATCAAGCTTCATATCATTTTCCCTGAGGATGAGATGGGTCAGGTCAGGTGGGAATCCGAAAGTATCATACATTTCAAAGGCAATTCTGCCTGGCAGTATATTGTTGTTTTCCACTTTCAGTTCTTCAATTACCTTTTCAATCATTTTCAGACCTTTCCCGAGTGTTTTCAGGAAAGCATTCTCTTCTTCATAAATGATTTTTGCGATATGCTCCTGGCCAGATGCAAGCTCAGGATAATGGGATCCCATCGTTCTGGCAAGCACCGGTACCAATTTATATATGAAAGGCTCTTCCATACCGAGACTGTTATAACCATACCTGACCGCCCTGCGAAGTATTCTTCTTATGACATAACCGGCTTTGTTATTGGATGGCATCTGGCCGTCGGCTATTGAAAAGGAAACAGCCCTTAGATGATCAGCTATGACCCTGAGTGCAATGTCACTTTTCTCATTAATGCCATATTCCTTGCCTGTTATGGTAGATATCTCACTGATCACAGACTGGAAAATATCAGTTTCATAATTGGATTTTTTACCCTGTACGACCATACATAACCTTTCAAAGCCCATACCGGTATCCACATGCCTGGCTGGTAACGGTTCAAGAGTTCCATCTGCTTTACGGTTATACTGTATGAAAACCAGGTTCCATATCTCAATCACCAGGGGATGTCCTTTATTGATAAGATCCCGACCAGGAATCTTTCTCCTCTCATTATCATCCCTGATATCTATATGAATTTCTGAACATGGTCCGCAGGGCCCTGTCTCTCCCATTTCCCAGAAATTATCCTTTTTGGATCCTTCTATGATCCTTCCCTCCGGGTTTGTGAAACATTTTTTCCAGTATTCGTACGCTTCATCATCACGCGGCACATTTTCTTCTGATGAACCTTCAAAAATTGAGGCATATAACCTGTCTTCCGTTATGCCTACCTTTTTAACAAGAAATTCCCAACCCCATTCAATGGCTTCTTTTTTGAAATAGTCCCCGAAGGACCAGTTTCCAAGCATCTCAAACATAGTGTGATGGTAAGTGTCGTGACCTACTTCTTCAAGATCATTATGTTTCCCTGATACTCTCAGACACTTCTGTGAGTTTGTAACTCTTTTGTTTACAGGACTTTGATTACCGAGAAAAATATCCTTGAACTGGTTCATCCCGGCATTTGTAAACATAAGAGTTGGATCATTCCTGACGACCATAGGAGCTGAAGGAATAATTAAATGGTTTTTTGATTTGAAAAAATCAAGGAAAAATTGCCTGAGCTCCTGTGCCTTCATATTAATTATCATTGTGTTATGTAAATAAACCTTATATTTGGTTTGTAAAATTAATTTATTTGTTTAGATTTGTCCGTTGCAAAAACAAAAATTAATAAACAGGTGTCTGTTGTCACGAAACCGTAAATATATTCTTGATCCAGCCAGTCTGCAATATAAACAGGTTAAATTGCACTGGAAAACAAAGTTGCTGAGATCGTCTTTATGGTTTGCCGGATCTGTTCTGGTTGCCGTATTATACGGTTTTATTTTTAAAGGCGTTTTCGGTTCTCCGAAAGAAAAAATGCTGGAGCAAAAGGTTGAGGATATAAAACTTAAGTATTCGATTATCGGAAGAGAACTGAACAGTTCTGTAAAATCGCTCAATGACTTCAGGTTATCAGATGACAGGCTCTACAGGCCTATCCTTGATATGGACACACTACCCGACTCTTACAGGAAAGGAGGTTTTGGAGGTGTTGACCGTTTCCGTGAACTGACCGGTTATGAGAATTCAAACCTTATCATATCCTACAGGACAAAAATAGAAGAGATTATAAGCCAGGCCAAGATACAGAATGAATCATTCAAATTGCTGGAAGAGAAGTCCGCGGAATGGAAAAGAGAAATGGATCATATGCCGCTTATAAGTCCTGTTGATGTTAAATACCGGCTTGGCGACGGATTCAAATTCCGCGAGGTACATCCTGTGCTTGGCACGCCAAGGATGCATTACGGCCAGGACTTTGAAGTTCCATATGGAACCAATGTATATGCTACCGGAGATGGCAAAGTGATTGAATCGGGATGGAATTCAGGCGGCTTCGGTAATTGTATTATTATTGACCATGGTTATGGCCTGCAGACTATCTACGGCCATCTGAGTGTTATAAAAGTAACCACCGGAATGAACGTGAAAAGAGGTGACCTTATTGGTTTAAGCGGCAGTACAGGATTATCTTCCGGACCACATCTGCATTACCAGATTGAAAAATTCGGGCAACATGTCAACCCGATCAACTTTTTTAACAACGATATAACGCAGGATGAGTACAACGAGATGATCCAGTCTATGGAATCAAAATCCAGGTTCAGATAATTCCCCGTCAACAAAAGCCTCCCTTTTCATTTTTCATCTGGCATTATTGGTTATAATTAATTTTTAAGATTTAATTATCTTTGCCGTGTTATGCCAAACACAAAATATAAATTTAACCCGGATTCCCTTAGTTTCGACAGGGTTAAGTTGGACTTTAAAGCTCTGTTCTTCAGGTTTCTGGCTTATTTTACAGGTTCGATTCTTGTAGCACTGGTATACTGGGTTATCTTTGCTGCATTTTTTGATTCACCAAAAGAAAAAGCCCTGAAAAGAGAGATTGAACAGCTGGATATACAGTATGATCTCATGCACCGGGAAATGGCTAACGTCGAGAATGTGCTTGACGGACTTCAGAAGACTGATGATAACCTGTACAGGACAATCTTTGAGGCAGAGCCTATTCCGCCATCGTTGAGGGATGGGGGCGTTGGAGGTGTGAACAGGTATGAATCGCTTGAAGGATACAAAAACTCGAAGCTTGTGGTTGAAACGGCTACTCGTCTTGACAGGATAAGAAAGCGGGTTTATGTTCAGTCAAAATCGTTCGATGAGCTTATCCACATGGCAAGAAACAAGGAAGATATGTTGAAATCGGTTCCTGCCATTATCCCCATCTCAAACAAGGATCTTACACGTACTGCTTCAGGTTTCGGATGGAGGATACATCCTATTTACAAGATTAGTAAGTTCCACTATGGGATGGATTTTACCGCACCGGCCGGGACAGATGTCTATGCAACAGGCAACGGAACTGTTAAATCGGTCATAACATCCCAGAGAGGCTACGGCAAACACATTGTTATTGACCACGGTTATGGTTACACCAGTATGTATGCGCACCTTAGCGGTTTTAATGTCAGGGTTGGCCAGAAGGTCCAGAGGGGAGATGTTATCGGGTATGTAGGAAACACAGGGACATCAGTTGCAAACCATCTCCATTACGAGATAAAGCTAAACGGAGTTAACGTGGATCCTGTAAACTATTACTTCGAAGACCTTACTGCTTCTGAATATGAAAGAATGATTGAGATCGCTTCTAAAACCGGTCAGTCTTTTGATTAAGCAGTGGCGCAATTCTATAATATGAGCAGATCGTTCAGTTTGATTATCTCCCTGGCCTTTTTGGTGAATGCTTTTTCATCAGTTACCGAAGCACAGGTGGCTGATACAATGACAGCAGACACTCTCGACCCGGTAAGTTATAAAAAGAACATTGTTATAACAGGTGTGGGTGATATCATGCTTGGGACGGATTATCCGTCGGCCAGGTATCTTCCCCCGAATAACGATCCCTGGCAGCTTCTTGTTGACGTGGCAGATTCACTCAGATCTTCAGATATTATCTTCGGTAACCTGGAGGGATCATTTCTTAATGAGGGAGATCCTGCAAAAAAATGCAGGGATACCACATTGTGCTACCTGTTCAGAATGCCAGAGAATTATGTCTCAGCTCTTTCATCAGCCGGTTTCAATATTCTCAGCCTTGCCAATAACCATTTTGGCGATTTCGGTCAGGCATCACGGAAAAGAACTATGGGTATACTTGATTCTGCAGGAATCCACTATGCCGGGATAATGGAAAAGCCATGGACTGTCTTTCGTAAAGATTCGTTAATAATTGGATTTTGTGCATTTGCACCGAACGCAGGAGCGGTCAATATTAACGATACAGCAAATGCATCTGATATAGTTAAGATGCTGGCAGACACCTGCGATATTGTAATAGTCTCATTTCATGGAGGAGCGGAAGGAGCAGATTTCCAGCATGTACCAAAAGAACATGAGATTTTTCACGGGGAGGACAGGGGCGATGTTTATGCATTTGCACATAAAATGATAGACAGCGGAGCTGATATCGTTTTTGGTAACGGGCCTCATGTTACACGGGCTATCGAGGTTTACCGGAACAGGTTTATCGGGTACAGCCTGGGAAATTTCTGTACCTACGGGCGTTTTAATCTTGCAGGTCCCAATGGTATTGCGCCGATTATTAAATTAAATACCGATATTACCGGGCGTTTTCTTTCAGGAAGGATCATTCCCGTATACCAGCTCTGGTCGGGAGGAACAAAGATCGACCCTCAGAAACGCGTTATCAGAAAGATAAGGGAGCTTACAACGGAAGACTTCCCCGGATCAGTTATAAGTATTGATGAGAATGGTGAAATAATTTATAAGAAATAACTATGCCGTACAAAGAAAAGAAGATCGAAAAGCTTTACTATTCCATAGGAGAAGTGGCTGAAATGCTCGACGTGCCTGTTTCAACCGTACGATTCTGGGAAAATGAGTTTGGTATCCTCAAACCCATGAAGAATAAAAAGGGTAACAGGCTCTTTACACAATCAGACATACGGAATATTAAGATAATTCATCACCTGCTCAAGGAGGAAGGTATGACTATAGCGGGTGTGAAAAAGAAACTTACAGGAAAATGGGAGGAGACAGATTACAAATATGAGATAAATGAGTCTCTCCAGAAGATAAAATCTATTTTGCTTGAAATAAGAGAGGATATTTGAGGTTGTTATGAATAGTAACCCGGCAAGCAGCCGATCAGGTTGTTCGATCCTTAAACGTTACATTACGGGAGAGATTACCGGTAAAGGAAAAGCCGCGGACAACTGAACAGGATATCGATATAATAAAGTCTCAAAGATCAGAGTATTATGAAATTAGAAGAACTTAGCAAATATCTCGACTCTGAGGTACCATTATCATTCCAGGAGAGTTATGATAACTCGGGATTACAGGTTGGATTGCCCGGGAGTGAAATCAGTGCGGCACTTTTGACAGTTGATGTTACAGAAGAGGTTATTGATGAGGCAATTGAAAAGGGATGCGATATTGTTGTTTCGCATCATCCTCTGATATTTAACAGCCTGAAAAAAATAACCGGACGGAATTTTACTGAAAGGATTATTTATAAAGCATTAAGGAATAACATAGCGATCTATTCATCGCATACAAGTCTTGATATGGTTAACAACGGGGTGAGCTGGAAAATGGCTGAAAAACTGGGGCTAACAGGAATAAAAGTGCTTTCTCCGCTACCGGGCAGGTTACTTAAGCTAGTAACCTATATACCAGAGGCATACCTTGACAAGGTGAGAGATGCTGTTTTTACTGCCGGGGCAGGGGTGACCGGAAAATATGATCAGTGCGGTTTTACCACACTCGGGACAGGAAGCTTCAGGGGAAAAGAGGGATCTGATCCTTTTGTGGGAGAAAAGGGGAAACTGCATTTTGAGAAGGAAATAAGATTTGAAACAGTTATGTATTCACATCTTAAGGACCACGTGATTGAAGCTATGCTTAAAGTACATCCTTATGAAGAAGTTGCATATGATGTATATGCTCTTACAAACAGTATTAGCGGTGCCGGAACAGGTTGCACGGGATATCTTCAAAATGAAATGACCGAAAAGGATTTTCTGGGATACCTTTCTGATGTATTTGGAGCCAGGGGGATAAGGCATTCAAAACCTTCAGGAAGGATTATCAGGAAGGTTGCACTTTGTGGTGGAGCAGGCATTACCTTTTTGAATGAAGCAATATCAGGCAAGTCAGATACCTTTGTGACCGGAGATATAAAATACCATAATTATTTTGATGCTGATAACAGGATATTACTGGTTGATATAGGTCATTTTGAGAGTGAAAAATTTTCAACAGAAATTTTATATCACTTAATTATCAAAAAATTCCCTAAATTTGCAGTCCGGTTTTCAGAAACAAATACAAATCCGATAAATTATTTGTAAAAATGGAAAAAGTTAAGTTGCACGATTCTGAAATTTCAGTTGAGGAAAGATTAAGAGCTTTATATAGTCTGCAGATGGTTGATTCAGAGATAGATAAAATCAAGACCCTGAGAGGTGAACTACCGTTGGAAGTGCAGGACCTTGAAGATGAGATCGCAGGTCTTGAAACCCGCCTGGCTAATCTTAAGGAGGAAGTGGTAAATCTCGAAAAATCAGTTGCAAAAAAGAATAACGAGATAACTGAAGCCGAAACGCTGATCAATAAATATGAGGAACAACAGAAAAATGTAAGAAATAACAGGGAGTTTGATTCTCTTTCGAAAGAGATTGAATACCAGAACCTGGAGATAGAATTATTCAACAAAAAAATTAAGGAATTCTCTGCCCTCATTGAGGAGAAGAAACAGGTTATCGAAGAATCCGAGACAATTCTTGCTGAACGAAAGTCCGATCTCGACACCAAGAAATCTGAGCTTGATGAGATAATAGCGGATACGCAGAAAGAAGAAGAGAGTCTTTACAAAAAGTCAGAGAAGATTGAATCGGTTATAGAGGAAAGGCTTTTGACAGCATATAAAAGGATACGTTCGAATGCCAGGAATGGCCTTGCAGTTGTACCTGTACAGAGAGATGCCTGCGGAGGTTGCTTTAACCAGATTCCTCCCCAGAGGCAACTTGATATCAAATCGCGCAAAAAAATCATTGTATGTGAGTACTGCGGACGCATACTTGTTGATGATGAGATAATAAAAGAAGGTCATCTTTAGATATAAAATGACATATAAAGGCCGGCTGACTGTTCAGCCGGCTTTTTTTTTACCTTTACGATACAAATTCATCATTTTTCAATATGAACTCTGCAGATTTCAAGAAGCTTGTAGCCGAAGGTATCCCGGAAACATTACCGGAGCCAGGGGAATATGATACCGGACTTAATCATGCCCCAAAGCGCAAAGACATACTAAATGTGGATGAGAAAAAGCTGGCAATAAAAAATGCATTACGCTATTTTCCTGAGAAGTTCCATAAGGTCCTGGCAGTCGAATTTGCTGAGGAACTGGCAAGCTACGGGAGAATATATATGTACCGTTTCAGACCGTCTTATGAGATAAAAGCTCGGCACATCGATGATTTTCCCTGCAGGACTAAAAGTGCTGCGGCTATCATGCTTATGATATCAAATAATCTCGATCACGCTGTGGCGCAGCATCCGGATGAACTTATAACTTATGGAGGTAACGGTGCTGTGTTTCAAAACTGGGCCCAGTATCGCCTGACGATGAAATATCTCTCAGAGATGACTGATGAGCAAACCCTTGTAATGTATTCAGGGCATCCGCTGGGACTCTTTCCTTCAGACAAAGATTCGCCTCGTGTTGTGGTGACCAATGGCATGGTCATACCCAATTATTCCTCGAAAGATCACTGGGAAAAATTTAATGCCCTGGGTGTGTCACAATATGGCCAGATGACAGCCGGATCATACATGTATATAGGACCACAGGGGATAGTGCATGGTACTACCATCACCATCCTGAATGCAGCGCGTAAAATAAGCAGAAGGGATGAAGGCAAGGGAGTTAAGTTATATGTTTCATCGGGACTGGGAGGTATGTCGGGAGCTCAGCCGAAAGCCGCCCGTATTGCAGGTGTTATCTCGGTTATTGCGGAGGTGAACCCGAAGGCAACAGGGACAAGACATTCACAGGGTTGGGTCGATGAAGTCTTTTCCGATATGGACAGACTGGTAGCCAGGTTGAGGGAAGCTATTGCTGACGGGACAGTGACTTCAATTGCCTGGCAGGGAAATGTTGTTGACTTATGGGAGAAGCTGGCAGATGAAAAGATATTTGCAGACATGGGTTCCGATCAGACTTCACTACATAATCCATGGGCGGGCGGGTATTACCCTGCAGGACTGAGCTTTGAAGAGTCGAACAGGATGATGTCGGAGGATCCTGACAGGTTCAGGGAAGAAGTTAAGAAATCCCTTGTTAGGCAGGTAGCCGCTATCAACCGGCATACAGCAAAAGGTACATATTTCTTCGATTATGGTAATGCCTTTCTTCTTGAAGCATCACGAGCAGGAGCGGATATTTTAAAGACGGGAGGCGAATTCCGATATCCTTCTTATGTACAGGATATTATGGGGCCGATGTGTTTCGATTACGGTTTCGGTCCTTTCCGCTGGGTCTGCTGTTCAAATGATCCTTCTGACCTGGCAGTGACTGATGAGATAGCTGCGGAAACGCTTTCAGGTCTTATGAAGAGGGCCCCGGATGAGATAAAACAACAATTGGCCGACAATGTACACTGGATCAAGGAGGCTGCAAGGAACAGGCTGGTTGTTGGTTCCCAGGCCAGGATCCTTTATGCTGATGCAGAGGGAAGAATACTGATAGCAGGAGCTTTTAACAAAGCAATAAGGGACGGCAGGATTTCTGCTCCTGTTGTTATTGGCAGGGATCACCATGATGTATCCGGGACTGACTCACCATTCCGGGAAACGTCAAATATTTATGACGGATCGAGGTTCACAGCTGACATGGCGGTTCATAATGTTATTGGTGACTCCTTCCGTGGTGCTACATGGGTGTCGCTTCATAACGGAGGAGGAGTAGGATGGGGCGAAGTGATAAATGGCGGATTCGGCATGGTACTTGACGGTACTGATGATACGGATCAAAAGCTGAAGAAGATGCTCTACTGGGACGTGAACAATGGGATAGCCCGACGGAGCTGGGCCAGGAACAAAGGAGCCTTATTTACTGTCAGAAAGGAAATGGAGCGTACGCCGGATTTGAAGGTTACAGTTCCTTACCTGGCTGATGATGATATAGTTGAACAGGCAGTTAATAAAATACAAAACAGGTAAACCAACGAAAATCCTGCAGAACAACTGCTTTTGTTAAAATTCACCGGAACTCAGCATAACAAGCATACATCCGTCGATAATTTCAATTCCGCGGCTTATGGCAAGACCTGCCAGTTCAGGATTCGAAGTTCCGGGATTGAAGATTATCCTGGCCGGCTTAAGCGAAAAAATAAGATCATAATATTCCTTCTGGTGCATGGCATTCATATACATGGTTATGGTATGTACTTTTGATAAATCATCCGGAATTGTCTTCCGGATCATCTGGCCGCAAACATCCGTTTCCCTTCTTCCAATAGCTATAACCGGTATGTTCCTTCTTTGCAGGGATATGATGGCTTTATAGGAATATTTTTCCGGCCTGGCGCTGGCACCAAGTACCAGGGTTGTTTTTTCAGCTGTCATAGCTGGATTTAGATATCAGTTTATTTTGTAAGAAGTGCAACGGCAACAGCCACAATCCCTTCCTCTCTTCCTGTAAAGCCAAGCTTTTCAGTCGTTGTTGCCTTAACTGAAACATTCTCCGGATCAGTTTCCAGTATTGATGATATGGTCTCTATCATTTCCCTGTTAAAGGATGCAATCTTTGGCTTTTCGAGGCAGACGGTACTGTCAATGTTAATAATGCTGTAACCTTTCTTTTTTACAATGTCGTGGGTACGTTTCAGGAGAATCTTGCTGTCTATATTCCTGAATTCCTCGCTGTTATCAGGAAAATGGGATCCTATATCATTCATACCGGCAGCTCCCAGTATAGCATCGCAAATGGCGTGAAGCAGAACATCCCCATCGGAATGTGCCACACAACCTTTCTCTGAAGGAATGTTAATGCCGCCAAGCCACAGTTTAAGCCCTTTTTCGAGCCTGTGAAAATCCATGCCCTGGCCTATCCTGATATTCATCCTTTTGATTTACCTGCGTTTCTCAGGGCATTGAAATCAAATGATAATGAGAACCTCAGAGTACGCGCCAGGGGATGATTCTGAGTCAATGGCATAAGGTAGGAAAAATCAAGTGTAAACACTTTCAGCCTGAAACCAGCCCCGGCTGTAAAATACTTACGGTTTCCCTTGGTCTCATTCTCATGAAAATACCCGCCCCTTATGGCAAACTGGTTGTTATACCAGTACTCTACCCCATATGAATATGTAATTTCGTGAAGCTCCTCCTTGAATCCGCCTGGTGCATCAATGAATGACTGGAATATAGCAACAGGAACTGCAACGTTCGGATCCTTACCTGCTATGATCTGTCTGGTGGAATCATAAAGCGGGGGAGTGGGTACAAGCAGCTTATTTAGGTCTATAGTAGCTGTTATTTTATTATACTCATCAAGATTAATTGTTGCGGCTGTTCCGAGCCTCATGTTCATAGGGATAAAATCGGATGTCTGGGAATCGGAATAGCTCATTTTTGAACCAATATTGGTGAATGCCAGCCCAAATGCGAGCTCTCCCTCCTTGTCCATGATTGATATGCCTTTATGATAATACCCCGAGATATCGGCTGCAAATGATGTTCCCGGTTTGGTTGCCAGACCTCCTGCATATGATCCCCCGGTGAGATTGGAATATATGAACCTGAAGGCAATGCCTCCCGAGAGATGCTCATTGAACAGCCTTGAATATCCGGCGTCTACTGCAAATTCATTTGGCTTGAACGTACGCTCAAGGTTACCAAAATCATCGGTGAAGGGGACATCTCCAAGGGAGGAATAAATAAGACTAGCACTCAATACCTGGCGTGTATCTATTCTTTTGTATCCGGCAAGATATGCAATATTTATATCGGGAACAAGATTTCTGAGCCAGGGTGAATATGACAGACCCACTCCGCTTTCACCGTCAATGAAGGCATACTTTGCAGGATTCCAGTGCATACTGTAGACATCCGGGGAGGTTGCAACTCCGGCATCGCCCATACCTCCTGCACGTGAATCGGGTGCTATAGTCAGGAACGGAACAACTGTCTGTATGGCGTTAAGCTGATCGCTGCTCGCCTGCGAATAGATGAATGAATTACTTGACAAGAATGCCAGTACTAAAAGTATTATAATGCTCTTTTTCATCCTAGTTTTATGTTAATAATCTGAATGAGCAACCGGATTAAGGTTATCAGGCTTCTCTTTTATCGTTAGTGTCCTTATTCGATTTTACAAATATAATAACAATTTTTAACCATTAATATTGTATGGTAGCTACAAAATGATCATACGTCCTGATACCCTTGCCGTTTCACCTTCGCGGGTAGTCACAATAACAACATAGGGATAAATTCCCCTGCCCACTCTCTGGCCACCATCATCATTGCCATCCCAGGTAACCGGCTGCAGGGTATATCCCGAAGAAAGAGAGCTTG
>Ga0315535_1000862_pt1 | contig 20837 bp, 17 predicted proteins | sample SalMarSW160220MG_2_FD_203092 | JGI IMG/M metagenome (GOLD analysis project Ga0315535, IMG submission 203092) | Salt marsh sediment microbial communities from the Plum Island Ecosystem LTER, Massachusetts, United States - Salt Marsh Sediment SW1602-20 ... | reverse complement strand
CAAGATGTTATTGACATGGATCAAAAGCGAACCTGAATTTTTCATCCTACTCGGATTCAGTTGCCCGGAATATTTTTTATGAGCCGTTTACAAAACTCCCGTCTTTTGCTCCAAGGCTGCTTTGATCGTTGCGGCAAAGTTTCTTCCCGCTCCGAATACAAAACATTTTTCTTAACTTTTGCCGCTTACCCAAAAGAAAAATACAAAGTTTTAAAATTAGCGCGAATACACAAAGCTTTTGCCTGCCTTGTATTTACCCTCTTTTTTTTGATTGTAACTTCTATTCATACGTCGGCACAAGAGAAATCCCCACTGCTTAAGGATGACCCAAAGGAGCCGTGGCATATTGTTGCCGACGAAATTCATTATGACGACACTATAAATCAATATATTGCCAAAGGCAATGTAACCATAACCAAACAAGACAAAAATCTGAGCGCTGATTATGTTCGTTTTGACCAAAAATACATGAAAGCTTTTGCAAACGGCCATGTCATCATGACCGCGGGGCAAGATATACTGACCGGAAGCCGTATGGAAATGGATTTGAATGCTGAAACGGGAACGGTATATAATGGTTCGATATTTCTCCAAGAAAACCATTTCTATATAAAAGGAGACACGCTTAAAAAGATCGGCAAGGACTCATATACTGCGGATAAAGCCAGTATCACAAGCTGTGACGGTGATCGGCCGGCATGGAAAATTACAGGTAGAAATTTAAAAATTACAATAGAAGGCTACGGCTTTGTGAAGCATTCAGCGCTTTGGGTCCGAAACGTTCCGGTACTGTATAGCCCATTTCTTTTTTTTCCGGTAAAGTTAAAACGCCAGTCGGGGTTATTGGCCCCCCAATTTGGGTATTCGGATCGCAAAGGCACAGAATATATTCAGCCATTTTACTGGGCCATAAACCAAAGCTCAGATGCAACCTTTTATGTGGACTACATGGCAGATCGTGGGGAAAAATTAGGGCTGGAATACCGTTATGTTCTGGACGAAAGTTCAAAGGGGACCCTGATGTATGATTTTTTGAATGACAGAAAGGTAGATGACGGCTCTTTGGACTCAAGCGATAAATGGGGATATGAAGATGACGATGTGCTTCGGCCCAATTCCAACCGCTACTGGTTCAGGATGAAACATGATCAGGCGCTGCCCTTTGATTTTTCCGCAAGGCTTGACATAGACATTGTAAGCGATCAGGACTACCTTCATGAATTCAAAGATGGATTAACCGGCTTTAAAAAAACCGATGCTTATTTTCTAGAAACCTTTGGACGAGACCTGGATGATTATGATGACCCGGTAAGAACCAACAGTCTTAATTTAAACAGGATTTGGCCTGCATACAGCCTCAACGCCGAGCTCCTCTGGTATGATAATGTCATAAACCGGCGCTGGGAGGAAACGGACACAACCTTGCAAAGACTGCCGTTTATAGAGTTCGACGGATCAAAACAGAGGATTTTAACTTCCTCTTTTTATTTTGATTTTGATTCCGAATACACATACTTTTACAGGGAAGACGGTGCAAGGGGCCATCGAATGGATGCGCATCCTAGGTTTTATCTTCCCTATCGGTATAAAAACTATTTTACCATTGAGCCCTCCATAGGGGTGCAGGAGACGGCCTGGCATCTTGATAAAGACGAATACAGCCCTTCTGATAAAAAAAGCTTCAACAGACAAATATATGACACAAAATTAGATCTTTTTTCTGAAATTTATCAAGTATTTAATGTGAAAGGCAAACGCATCGAGAAGATCAAGCATACCATAAGGCCGCAGATTATCTGGGATTATGTACCTGAAAAAGACCAGGATAGATATCCGTTGTTTGATGACTCAGATGAGATTGAGACACAACACCTGGATGAATATTCATTATTTGACGGCATAGATCGGATTGAAAAACAAAACCTGATAACCTATTCCATTACCAACACATTGACATCAAAATCCAAAGACAATAGACAGAAAAAGGAAGCACATATATTAGATAAACCCAATGGTCATGAAAGTTATCATCCGCTAAGCGATGTCTATAACCAGTTCTGTCGATTCAAGTTAGAACAAAGTTACGATATTAATAAAGAAAAAGACGATGATCCTGAGCCGTTTTCCCCGATTTACGCTGAACTTGAGCTGATTCCGGGCAGATATTTCTCAATAGATGCCGATGCCCAGTGGTCCCATTACGACAATGAATTTCGATCCCGCAATATTGAATTAAACGTGTGGGATAACCGCGGGGACAAACTGTTTGTGGAATACCGGTACACCAGGGATAGCAGCGAATCGATCTTCACGGACCTTCTTTTAAAAGTATCAGACAGGCTTTCGGCATACTCAGAATATGAACGGGATATTTTTAATGGTCAAATGATAAGGTACGGCCTGGGTTTTTTGTACGAATCTCAATGCTGGTCGTTGGATTTTCGTTTGGTAAAAGATGAGAATGATTATAAGTATCAATTTATGATTAATCTTTCCGGATTAGGAGAAATTAACTAAAAAACATTAAGGTACACATGTAATTCATAACTTGGACAAACCGGAAAAAAACGAATTGCCACGAAATACACAACGTTTAAGCTACCAAATGAGACTTAAAAAATTTCTTCAGAGAAAATGTTTACAAATAATCTTGCTGGACATATTCAACCGAAGAGAATATATGAACAGGTAAATGACCCTATCAAAGCTGACATATTCCTGGTATGTTCTACATACCAAAAGCAGGTTCGAAAACGTGGTAAATGAAGGCCTGGTCAAAAAATCTATAGAGGTTTTTCTTCCAAAGATTCAGGTTAAAAGTAAACGCCGTGATCGAAAGGCGATGATCAAAGTACCGCTTTTCCCCGGATACCTGTTTGTAAAAAGCGATCTTAACCCTTATAAACATCTTGAAATTGTAAAGACCGTCGGTGCGGTCCGTTTAATCGGAAACAAAGACGGCCCGATCCCCGTCCCATCCGATACCATAAAATCTTTAGAGATCATGGTCGGAGGGAACAATACGGTTATAACCGGCTCCCGTTTTAAAAAAGGAGACCGGGTGGTCGTGGTTTATGGCCCCTTTAGCGGTGTGATCGGAACTTTTGTTCGGTACGGGGGGAAAGGGCGTGTCATCGTTAATATCGAAGCGCTGGGGCAGTTTGCCGGGGCAGAGGTGAGTGAAGAAGATATTGAAAAACTGCCTGACATATTATCCTAACGAAGGGGGATACATGAACAAATCAGAGCTCATCATGACTTTGAAAACAGAAGCAAAAATCTCCAAATTAGAAGCGGCAACGGTTGTTCAGATATTTTTTGACTCCATGACCGACGCTATGGCAAAAGGAGACCGTATTGAAGTTCGTGGTCTATGCAGTTTTTTTATTAAAAACCATAAAAGCTATGCCGGTCGAAATCCTAAAACCGGAGAAAAAGTTATCATAAAACCAAAGAAACTGCCGTTTTTTAAAGCTGGAAAAGAATTAAAAGAACGGGTAAATTGCTAAATTTGTGTCTGTTTATGAATCGACATTTGGATTTAAGTCCATATTGGGCCAAGAACAGCCCATACGACTATTAACCACTCTGCTTCAAAATGGGACCATACCTCACGCGCTTCTTTTTATCGGGATTGAAGGAGTGGGCAAACGGACCGCAGCCATGGCTTTGGCTATGGCGTGTAACTGCAAGGCCCTGGCGCCGGAGCAGTTTTCAGAACGGATGAAAATCCGATCTGACGGTAACATTCCGTCTGATCAAATAAAAACCATTAGCCCATGCGGCCGCTGCAATTCCTGCCGGAAAATAGAATCGGGAAATCACCCGGATATCATTGTGCTTAACCCGTCGGGTCCTTTTATCAGGATTGGTCAAATCCGTGAGCTTTGCGGTACGCTTGCCATGAAACCTTACGAGGCGAGATTCCGTGTGGTCATAATTTCCGATGCCCAGACCCTGAATCCTTCAGCAGGGAATGCCCTCCTTAAGATGCTGGAGGAACCTCCGGATCGAACGATTTTGATTTTAACCGCTTTGCAGACATCCGACCTTCTCCCGACAATTGTGTCTCGATGCCAGCATATCAGATTCTATCCTGTTTCCCGAAAAAATCTTGAATCGTTGCTCATACAAAGGTATCGCGCGAATCCGGATGAGGCAAAAATAATAGCGATCCTGGCAAATGGGAGTGTCTCCAAAGCCGTTTCCATGATCAATTCCATAAACAGGGTCAATTGGATAAGCCGCAGAATCTGGCTGATAAATGAAGTTGAATCTTTACCGGCAATGTCCATGGGGTTACGCATGGCATTTGCGGAAAAATTGTCAAAACGCAAAGAAATCCTTGCCGAATCTCTTGAAGTGATTAAATTTTGGTTCAGAGACCTTGTCATCTGTAAGTATCATCCTGAAAAAATTATCAACAGGGACTTAAAGGACAGAGTTCAACGTGGTTCCAAAAACATGAGGGTGGCTTCACTGATTTCAAAAATTGACGATGTTGAATCCGCTCAGAAAAATATTCAGGCGAACACTAATTTGCGTCTGACGTTAGAAGTACTCATAATGCGACTTGCAAAAGTTTAAGACTCATTATACATGATACAGAAACTGTATTTATTAAAAAACGTTGATATATGAAAAAAATAGTTGGAATAAGATTTAAGCCTGCCGGCAAGATTTACGACTTTGACAGCGGCGCATTTGTACTCAATTTGGGAGACCATGTGATTGTGGAAACCGAACAAGGACTTGCGTTCGGAACGGTTGCCGTTCTTCCGGTACCCTATGACGAGTCCACTGCCGGGAGATCGGGCAAACCTTTAAAAATGGTATTTCGTCTGGCAAATCAAGAAGATTTTCGTCTAAGAGAGAAGAATATTGATACTGAAAAACAGGCCCATTCCTATTGTCTAAACTGCATCAAGGAACTTGGGCTTAAAATGAACCTTTTTTCCGTTGAAAGCTCCTTTGACGCAAGCAAACTGACATTTTTTTTCACATCTGAAGGTCGAGTGGACTTCCGGCAACTTGTCAAGCTGCTTGTTAAAAAATTCGGTGTCAGAATAGAGATGAGACAGGTGGGAATACGCAATCAGGCCAAGATGTGTGGCGGTATCGGAAGGTGCGGACGCGAAATATGCTGTTCGGCATTTATTGAGAAATTTGGACCGGTCTCCATACGCATGGCAAAAGAACAAGGATTGTCATTAAACCCAACAAAAATTTCCGGCCAGTGCGGACGACTCATGTGTTGTCTTACCTTTGAATATGAAATGTATAAAAAAATTAAGTCGCGATTCCCAAAAATCGGGGAAACAATAAAAACCAAAGCAGGTGACGGCAAGGTCGTTCGCCATAATACCATATTCAATCGCATCGTCATTCGATTAAATGATGGTGAGGATATAGAAGTTGGATTAGATAAAATCTTGACGGTTTCGTAAAAAGTCCAACTTCTTCGTTGTGCTGCATTTCGTAATCATTCAACGTACGAAAAGTACGCCTCATGATTACAAAATTTGCACGCCTTGAATTTGAACTTTTTACGAAACCGTCTAAATCGGACTTTTTACGAGTTCATCAAAATCTTAAGGGGGGAAAAATAGGAGAAAAAATGTCCAAACCCTTTTATATAACAACACCAATCTACTATGTTAACGCCAGGCCTCATCTTGGCCATGCGTATACAACCATTGTTGCAGATATCGCCTGCAGGTTTAACTCCATGCGCCAAGTAGAAACGTTCTTTCTTACCGGAACGGATGAACACGGTGATAAGATTGTACGTGCTGCGAAAAAGGAGAATCTAAGCCCCGGAAAGTATGTGGATAAGATCAGCGGGCTTTTTAGGACGCTGTGGCCCGAACTTAATATCAAGTACGATTGTTTTATCCGTACGACCGATGCATTCCATGTTGCGATTGTTGAACAGATAATGCAAAAGATTTATGATGCAGGGGACATCTATTTCAGTGAATATGAAGGCCTTTACTGTTTTGGGTGCGAGCGTTTTTATACGGAACGCGAACTGGTTAACGGCAAATGTCCTGATCATGGAACAGAACCTGAACCCATTCAAGAATCCAACTATTTTTTCAAGATGAGTCGTTATCAGGACTGGCTGATTGATCATATTAAGAACACTCCCGAGTTTATAACTCCGGAACGTTATAAAAATGAAGTTCTGTCCTTTCTCAAGGAACCCCTTGAAGATTTATGCATATCCCGCCCCAAAAAAAGACTCAAATGGGGAATCACGCTGCCCTTTGATAATAACTATGTTACCTATGTATGGTTCGATGCACTTTTAAATTATATTTCAGCATTGGGATATCCCGATGGGGATTTATTTAAAACATTCTGGCCAGTTGCAGAGCACATCGTGGGCAAAGATATCTTAAAGCCCCATGGCATTTACTGGCCGATCATATTAAAGGCGGCGGGCATTCCCATATATAAACAGCTGCATGTTCACGGATACTGGAATGTCGATCAAACCAAAATGTCAAAAAGCATCGGGAATGTCGTTGAACCGCTTCAATTGAAAAATATTTACGGACTCGATACATTCAGATTTTTTCTGATGCGAGATATGGTTTTCGGGCTTGACTCCAACTTCAGTGAAACGGCATTTGTACAGCGTATTAATTCCGATCTTGCAAATGATCTTGGGAACCTGTTTAGCAGGGTTCTAACCATGGTGCATAAATATTTTTCAGGGGTCGTTCCTCAGGTCGATACCCGGACGGAAGAAGAACTTAGGCTCGGACTGAAATCTGATGCATTCCGAACCATTGAAAAATATGAAGAACATATGGAAATGTTTGCCTTTCACAAGGCGCTTATGGCCATCTGGGAATTTATCGGCCAGATGAACAAGTATATTGATCTTACCACGCCCTGGGTACTTGCAAAGAAGAAATCGAGCAGAAAACAACTCGAGGTTGTAATTTATAACCTTCTTGAAGCCCTAAGAATCATATCCGGACTTGTCTATCCCATAATGCCGGAAACGGCCGAGACCATGCAAAAGCATTTGGGGTTGGACCCGCAAAAGCCATTCTATTATCTTGAGTTCCTTAAAACATGGAAGACCCTGATTCCCGGAACCAACTTGCCGAAATCAATAACACTTTTTCCGAGGATAGATCTCAAAAAAAATGATATTTCACCGCCAGGAGGAAGGGGCTCAAGCTTTGAACAGGCTGCAATCAAGCCCGAAATAACGCTCGATACCCTCAACAAGGTCGATTTCAGGGTGGCTACCGTGATCCATGCAGAGGAAATACCCCGAGCGAAAAAGCTGCTTAAACTTGAAGTTGACCTGGGAGAAAGGAAAACAATCATTGCCGGCATTTCCGAAGACTATACTCCCGAAGATCTGGTAGGCAAACAGGTCATCGTGGTTGCAAATCTCAAGCCTGCCAAATTGATGGGAATACTTTCCCAGGGCATGTTACTGGCCGCTGTTGATGAAAACGGTTGTACGGTGGCAACCCTGGATAAAAAGGTAAAACCAGGAACATCGTTAAGCTAAAGATGAACTAAAAGATTTCGGTCCAATTGGAATGATGGAATAATGATTCCCCAAAAACTTAACACCGAGCAAAGAGCCCTTGAAAGACCGGGATGGAGAGCGTACCAGGACAATCTGAAATGGGCCGCCGATAAAAAGAGACTCATCAATAAAGCCATTAAATTATCCACCCTGGTTATTGTGGTTCTTGTTTCGGCTTACGAAATATTCGGCGGTCTTGGCGGAAAATCATTTTCTCATTTCCTGGGGGATTATTTTTCATCATCCCATGATAACCCCATCCACGCCCGTCTCAATTATGACAAGTTAATCGACAAAGGCAATGCCAGGGATCTTCTTAAAAACATATCATTTGTAAACCTTAAAAATAAGAGCTTCGACTTTTTTTCAGATGGCCGTAAATTTCGAATTGACACCAGTCTTGACATGGAACTGCAGGAATTTCTAATAAAAAAGTTGGATTTAGACACATCCAGATACATCGGGATCGTGTGTATGAATCCTGCAACCGGCAAGGTCTTATCTATGGTGGGTTTTGATAAGACAGATCCGTCTAACAATCCGTGCGTGGACAGCATATTCCCTGCGGCAAGTATCTTTAAGATCGTTACCGCATCCGCAGTTGTTGAAAAATGTGGTTTTCAGCCGGGCTCTAAGCTTTCATATAACGGTAGAAAACATACCTTATATAAATCCCAGCTTAAAGACCGGAGAAACCGGTATACCAACAGAATAACATTTCGGGACTCATTTGCGCAGTCGGTTAATCCTGTGTTTGGGAAAATCGGCGCCCATTACCTTGGAAAAAATACGCTTGAAAAGTATGCTGAAGCATTTGACTTCAACAAAAATATCGATTTTGAGATTGAGATTGCTCCGAGTTTCGTGGATTTATCCGATGAACCTTACCAGTGGGCCGAGATCGCCTGCGGATTCAACAATAAAACAAAAATGTCTCCCCTTCACGGTGCAATGATGGCTTCGGCAATCATCAACCAGGGAAGCATCATGGAGCCTACGGTCGTTGATCAGATTATTGACGAAAAAGGAAAGATTATTTACCGAAATCGTTTGGTCACGATCAACCAGGCAATTACTCCCAAGGCGTCTAACATCCTTAATCAACTCATGGCGACCACCATTCGTTCAGGTACGGGCAAAAAGGCTTTCAGGGGATACCGGAAAGATAAAATCCTTTCAAAACTCAATATCGGCGGCAAAACAGGCTCCATTGACAATAAATCTCACGATGCCCGGTATGACTGGTTTGTGGGATTTGCCGAAGAAAAAGACGGGCCCCAAAAGATAGCCGTATCGGTTATTGTTGCCCATGAAAAATATATCGGACTCAGAGCAAGTTATTACGCACGGATTGCAATAAAAAAATATTTTCTCAATTATTCACAATAAAGAAATTATACTGATTAGAAATTTTTGCCATAAAAAGCACAGAATTTACAAATAAGGAACCAAAACATCAATGAATTGTTTAATTAAAATCTTCAGTGTTATCCGTCAGATGTTTGGCCTGATTTGGGGCTGTCTTTCAGCAGACGTATATTTTGGAAAACATATGGCCGACCTGCCGGAAGGTTCCATGGTATTTTTTCCATGCCGGGATAACCTTCTGTGCTGCGGACTTACAGGGATTGTTTCCTTTAAGCAAAAGAATAAAACAGACCCATGCATCGACATTGGGTCTTTGAAAGATATGCTCATAAAAATCCAAGAGTTATGCTTTGCAAACTGCCGGCGAAATGACTTGAATCTTGAAGATCATTACCTGGGCGGGCAACAGCAGATCCACGCTTTTTTACAAAATGTGCGAAACTTAAAATGCAATGATCTTTTTTACACGCTTTTCATTCACCGGAAAAATCAGGACGAACTCTCAAAATTTGCCGATCTCCTTTTCCAATTCATTGATAAAGAAGAAAGAATGCTGGACAATTCTATGGGGAACCTTGAATCTGACGATGTGGATATTCTGTCACGACGTATCGATTGTATCAAGGACGCCGCCTGGTGCCTCACTTCAGAAATTAGTAATAATATCAATAAGATAAAAGATTTGTTGGGGGATGGCCATGAAACTCCCACCCGTTATGAAGTCAATATCTTCAAACAGATCAATGCCGTACTGAACAGTATTGACCGTCTTGAGGTCAGGGGCCGCGATTCTGCTGGAATATCCATGATGTTTGTTCTCGATGGTTCTGAGTTTGACAAGTTCGAACAAGCCATAAAAAAGGTGAATCTTTATGATCAGTTAACAGAACGTACCACCCGTGATGTTCTGGTTAATCTGGGAATCAAAATAAACGCGTCAGAAGATGAAAACGGTCAAAAACGGGTTGCCATTGCCCTTACCTATAAAGTTGCCGCTGAAGTCGGGTGTCTTGGAGATAATGTTCATTTGCTTCGCAACCATATAAAAAACGATACGATTTTCCATAAACTGATCTCATTTTATCCGAAATACCATACCATTTCCGGCCACACGCGTTGGGCATCGGTGGGCGCCATCAGCGAACCCAACTGTCATCCTGTGGACAACAGCACTACGGGGAGCAGTGTTCCAAAAAGCGGTATCATACACGCCTGTCTGAACGGAGATATCGATAATTATATGGAACTTAAAAATGAATATGAACGCTGTGGATGTCTTATCCCTCAGGATATAACTACCGATACAAAGATCATTCCGCTTCAGATCGAAAAGTATATTAACCAGGGTGTTGATGTTCAAGAAGCATTTCGTCTGGCGGTGAATGATTTTAAGGGGTCCCATGCCATATCCATGCATACCGATCTGGCTCCGGGAAAGATCTTTCTGGCCCAGAAAGGAAGCGGTCAGGCCATTTTTATCGGTATTGCAAAAGATTATTATGTGCCGACCTCAGAAGTCTACGGACTGATTGAAGAGACGCCCTCTTTTATTAAGATGGACGGTGAAAAAGAGGTACAAGGCAGAGACGGCATGACCCGGGGACAGATTTTTATCTTAAACCAGGATACCGCCGGGGGAATGGACGGAATTAACGCAATGTATTATGACAAGACCCCGATTGACCTGGGCGAAAATGATATAAAGCACACCGAAATTACTTCAAGAGACATAGACCGCCAGGATTTTCCCCATTATTTTTTAAAAGAAATTTCGGAATCTCCGCGTTCTGTGGAAAAGACCCTCCGGAACCGCTGGAAAATCAGGGAAGATAAAATCCGGAGGTATGTCATAACCCTGGATGAAAAGACATTCCCTGAAACGTTGCAACAGGCCCTGCTGGATAAAAAAATACGAAGAATCTTTTTTGTCGGGCAGGGTACCGCCGGCGTTGCTGCCCATGCATGTGCCGACATTCTGGGGTATTATCTGGACGATCCGAGCTTTTATCTCAGTGCACTCAAAGCATCGGAACTCAGCGGGTTTAAACTTAATGACCATGATGATAAAAAAATGATGGCGGACTCCCTTGTGATTGCCATCAGCCAGTCCGGAACGACCACAGACACAAACCGTACCGTCGATATGGTGAAAGAACGAGGCGCCTACACCATGGCTATCGTTAACCGCAGGGATTCCGATATTACCTTCAAGGTTGACGGTGTCATGTACACTAGCAGCGGCAGGGATATCGAAATGTCGGTAGCTTCTACAAAAGCCTTCTATTCTCAAATCGTTGCCGGTGCGCTTTTGGCTCTTAAGATTGCCGGACTTCTAAATCGCAGAAGTGATGACTTTGTTGCAGCACAAATTAAAGAACTTCTTGCAATGCCAGACCATATGAGAAAAATCCTTTCAATGCATAAAGAAATCGGAAATTCTGCGAAAAGGCTTGCCACAACCAAGACATACTGGGCTGCCGTGGGTAGTGGCCCCAACAAGGTTTCGGCAGATGAAATCAGGATCAAACTAAGCGAGCTTTGCTATAAAACAATTTCATCTGATTATGTTGAGGATAAAAAACACATTGATCTTTCGTCGGAACCGCTGATCATTGTGTGCGCCGCCGGGGTCAGGGGAACGGTAATCAAAGATATCATAAAAGATACGGCGATATTCCAGGCGCACAAGGCTACGGTGGTTGTCATCGCTAACCAGGGTGAAAACCGGTTTGAACCCTATGCGGCGGATGTTTTTCACGTCCCGATTGTCAGTGAGCATTTTTCCCCTATCCTAAACACCCTGGTGGGACATATCTGGGGATATTACGCGGCCATGGCAATTAATGAAGGGTCACGCTTCCTGTACGGGTTCAATAAGGATATTCGGAAAACCGTAGACGATTATGCGGATAAAGGCATGGATGTTTACGAATTGATCCTTGAAAAATCTTTCAGGGAAAAAATTGCTTTTTTCTACAAAGAGTTCAGAAGAAAAAAAAGCGATAAAAGTTTTCCGTCTGCCATGGGGATTGAAGCAGCATCGGACCTGACCCTGCTGTTAAAATATTTGTCCGGGAGACTACCGGTATCCGATTTTGAAATAGACTTCGGGAAAAAGGGCACGGCCCTGAACATGTTGAACACGCTTTTTGAGTGTTTGGGACAATCCATTAACTGCATGTCCCGCCCTGTTGACGCTATCCGACACCAGGCGAAAACCGTCACTGTGGGGACAAGCCGTATCAGTGAGAAGGTGGAAGGCATACTGTTCGAGACACTGGCCGCATACAATATCCATGTGTCCCAGCTTATTAACAGAAACATTATGGTTCTTAAAAATCTTCAGAAAATTGTTTTGGATATAAAAGGAGCCATTTTTTACAGAATCGGAGGCCTGAACGTTCTCGGCGAACCCACAGATCAAACCACAATCGAAATAATAAAGAAAGACGGCACGTTAAAACAGATTCCTTCCCGTGTGGAAACCGATTCCCTGCTTAAGGGGACTAAAAGAATCATTGTACGGGAAGGAAATGTATATATCGGCAAGGGACGGAAAGACGATCGAAGTATTATCGTTATTCCGATTATATCCAATTCCCCCGCCACACCGAATTTGATTGAATATATACTATTGTTGAATATGTCGTTTAAAGAAAATGTTCCGCTGGATTTAAAGATAAAGGCCTTGGGCGGAAAATATGAACGCATCAAAAACATTGTTCAGGAAAACAGTGTGGTGTGGGATGAAAGTTATATTGAACTTGTGGAGATGAAAGAGCTTTTTGGAATATCTGCGGAGAAAATCGGGGAATTTATTGTCTCCCGTGTTTCATAATTTATAACTGAAAATATATAGGAGATCAGAAATGCCGGATAAAAAAGATTTTATTATCAAAGATAAAAGAATATTCGCAGAGAAGGATCAGGATCAAGAGACAAAAGAAGAAGCAGCCAAACCTTCAAAAGACGAAGTTACGGCAAGTGAATCAGAAGAGGCGACCGCTCACAAGGAGGAACCAACAGATTATAAACTGCCGAAAATCAATTTTGCCACCTTTATCTTTTCGTTGAATTCATCTGTACTGGTACAACTCGGACTTATAGACGATCCTGTTACCGGGAAAAAGACCAAGCACCTGCCCCTTGCAAAACAGACCATAGATATTTTAGGAATGCTGGAAGAAAAAACCCGAGGGAATTTGACAAAGGATGAAGAGACCATGCTGAAAAATATTCTATATGACCTGAGGATGATATATGTAAAAGAAAAGGGATAATCCGGATATGTCATGAGGATTCTCTCTCCAGCTAAAATAAATCTGTTTCTGCAAATTAAGGGAAAACGACCCGACGGCTACCATGATCTGGTTAGCCTGATGTGCTGTGTGGGACTATACGATACGGTGTCACTGACTTTCGGCGTTAAGGAGACCTCCGTCTCCTGTTGCCATCCGGACGTTCCGGAAGATGAAACAAATCTTGCCGCCGCCGCCGCCCTTCTTTTTTTTAACACCCTGAATATAAATGACGGCGTAAAAATTTCCATAGAAAAACAAATACCGGTTGGCGCCGGTCTTGGAGGAGGAAGCAGCAATGCCGCAGCCGTTCTTTTGGGGTTAAACCGCTATTACGGCTATCCATTTTCTTCGGACAAACTCATATCCTTAGGGCGTTCAATCGGCGCGGATGTTCCCTTTTTTATTTTCCGGAAACCGGCAATAGTATCCGGTATCGGTGACAAGCTCAACGCTTACCAAAGGCTTGAAAGTTTTAAGATATTATTGGTTTTCCCCGGTTTTGGCATTTCAACGGCCAGGGTTTATAAAAATCTTAATTTGGGATTGACAAACTGCAAAAAAAAACTTAAAAGTTTCCTTTTGAACAAGCAGAGCTTTGATCCGGGGTGCCATTTATGCAATGATCTTGAACCCACTGTGGCATCAATGCATCCGGGCATATTTACAGCTAAAGAGGCTCTTTTAAAACATGGCGCACTGGGGGCGCTCATGTCGGGAAGCGGATCAACGGTATTCGGCCTTTTTTCCGATTCCGATACCGCCTTTAAGGCAAATCGCGCACTTGCAGCGAACGACGAGTGGCAGTTGTATCTTGTCGATATGATAACAAAAGAGTACGTTTTTGAAAGGTCTCACAGGGATAATTTTTCTTGAACAGATGAGTTTGCATCTGAACTTAGGGGCTTCGCCCCAATTGGGATAATGGAATGATGGAGTAATGGAATGGTGGGTTTGAAGGAGTTTTTTACCATTAAAATGGTTTATTTCCGCTCTTATCCCAATATTCCAGCATTCCAACATTCCATTCTTCCATGGAGATGGTATAAACAGGTTGCCACTAAAAAACTTGTAATTTTGACAGGTTGTAGAAATTCTGACACGTTTAATTATGGGGCGTCGTCAAGTGGTAAGACACAGGACTTTGGTTCCTGCATTCGGAGGTTCGAATCCTCCCGCCCCAGCCAGGTTGCGTTAATGGGTAATGGTAATATAAATGAATGAATTTATAATATTTTCAGGGAATTCAAATCCGCTTCTTTCCCAAAAAATATGTGAATATATCAATGTTCCTCTGGGAGGGGAAAAAGTAAAACGATTCAGTGACGGTGAGATCCAGATCGAAATAGATGAAAACGTTAGATCAAAAGATATTTTTGTCATTCAGTCCATCTGTTCTCCGGTGAATGATAATCTGGTTGAACTGCTTTTGATGCTGGACGCCTTAAAACGCGCCTCGGCAAACAGGATAACAGCGGTAATTCCCTATTACGGGTATGCACGCCAGGACAAGAAGGTAGCGCCTCGAGTTCCGATCAGTGCCAAACTGGTTGCGGATATACTGACCGTGGCCGGCGCAACCCGGATTATTACCATGGATCTGCATGCCGGGCAAATTCAGGGGTTTTTCAACATTCCCGTGGACAATCTCTTTGCTGCTCCGGTTATTATCGATTATATCAGAAAAAAATTTAATAATGACCTTGTGATCGTTTCTCCGGATGCGGGTGGGGTTGAACGGGCCAGAGCCTTTGCCAAGCGCCTAAACGCGGGACTTGCTATCATTGATAAGCGCAGAGATGCTCCCAACCAAGCCAAGGCCATGGCAGTCATCGGCAATGTTACCGATAAGGTTGTGGTTATTCTTGATGATATGGTCGATACCGCCGGCACCCTTGTCGAAGCTGCCGGAGCTATCATGAAAAATGGTGCCAGGGAGATCCATGCCAGCTGTTCCCATCCGGTTTTGTCAGGACCGGCCATCCAACGGATTGAGGATTCGGAGTTAAAAACCCTGGTTGTAACAGACACGATTCCTTTAAAGGAAAATGCGATAGACTGTAATAAGATCAAGGTGCTTTCAATTTCGAAGCTGATTGGCGAAGCGATTATTCGCAGTTTTAAAGGAGATTCTGTAACTTCTCTGTTTGTATAAAACCTAACCCGGATAAGCCGGTTTCCGGCTCCGCTTCCAGCCCGTAGGGCTTGCAGGCCGGAGGGTAGAGCCTAAGGCTTGGAGAGAACCAAAAATATTTGCCACAAAGGCACTAAGACCCGCCCACCTCTCCTAAGGCGAAGCCGATGGCGGGCAGGCACAAAGGATATATTAGTTATTCTTTCTTGGTGCCTTAGTGGCAGAATGGAAAAAGTTTTTTCAGGAGGATTAATATATTTTGGAATTGATAGAATTAAAGACAAATATCAGAACCACCACAGGCAACGGCCCTGCACGCAGACTCAGACAAAAAGGGCAGATACCTGCCGTGCTTTACGGCCCGGGAACAGAGTCCGTTCTGCTTTCCGTGAATATCAACGATATCGACATGATTTTGAAAAAGGGACGGATCGGTCAGGCTCTTTTAAACCTTGTTATTCTCAATAATGAAGAAACATCCACCAAGACAGTTATGGTAAAGGAGCTGCAACACCATCCGGTGTCACGGGATTTTCTGCACATCGATTTCTATGAGGTTGCAATGGATCGTAAGATCATGGTGAACATTCCTGTAACGACAATCGGTAAGGCAAAGGGTGTCGAGACTGGGGGCATACTGCAGATTATCAGACGTGAACTGGAAGTTCAGTGTTTTCCCCTGGATGTTCCGGAGTCTATTGAGATCGATATTACGGATCTTGATGTTGGAGATTCGATCCATGTGGGCGATATTTCCCGGCAAAGTGGAATTGAGTTTTTGGGTGAAGAAAATTTTACGGTAGTCACCGTCGTTACCCCCAAGATAGAAGAAGAGGAAGAAGTGGTAGAAGAAGCAGAAGAGGAGGGTGAAGCGGCCATTGCTGAAGAAGGTGAAGAAACCCCTGAATCCGATGATAAAGAATAGTGTGACGGACGTTATTTATGCCGCAAAAATGTGTACGCCTGGTTGTCGGACTCGGCAATCCGGGTAATGCTTATAAAAGGACCCGGCATAATATTGGATTTATGGTGGTGGATCAAATTGCAGAAGATTTTTCTATCGCCCTTGTCAAACAAAAGTTTGATACCGTTTTCGGACGGGGAGCTGTTGATGGTGTTGAGGTTGTTCTGGCAAAACCCATGGCCTTTATGAACAGAAGCGGGCCTCAGGTTCAAAAAATTGCAAGATATTACAGGATATTAAGTGAGGACATGTTGGTTGTTCACGATGACATAGACCTTGCTTTTGGAAGAATAAAAATAAAGGAGAAAGGAGGGGATGGGGGACACAAAGGCGTAAGATCAATAATAGATGCCTTTGGCGGAGGTGACTTTGTACGTCTTCGTATGGGCGTCGGGCGGCCCGAGGCCGGGATTAGCGCTGCTGATTATGTTCTGGGAAAATTTACTTTACAAGAAAAAATAAATCTACACCGGATCATTACAGAGGCCCGGGATGCCGTAGGTACAATCCTTTGTAAAGGTGCAAAGGAAGGGATGAACAGGTTCAACGATAAAAGAATTGTAATTTCAAGTTAACTATTCAGATGGAGGGAATAATGGAAGCTGTATTAAACAATTTACCGTTGTATTGCACGGTGGTAGGTCTTGCAGGAGTGGCTTTTGCGATTATACTGGCCGGAGTTGTCAAAAGAGCGCCTGCCGGAAATGAAAAGATGCAAGAAATTGCCGCCGCTATTCAAGAAGGCGCTATTGCATATTTAAACCGCCAGCTCAAAAGTATGGGCATCGCCGGCATCATTATTTTCGTTATAATTTTTGTCACCCTTGGCTCAACATTCGCCATCGGATTTATGATTGGTGCCGTCGCATCATTCATGGCGGGATATATCGGAATGCGGGTATCGGTTCTCGCCAATGTAAGAACCGCGGAAGCCGCCAGAAAAGGGCTTGCGGCCGGTTTGGCTCTGGCCTTCAAGGGCGGTTCAGTTACCGGAATGATAGTGGCCGGTCTGGCTTTAACCGCCATTGCCGGGTTCTATACCGCAACCCATGATGTTATGGCCCTGGTGGCCTTAGGGTTTGGCGGCAGCCTGATTTCGATTTTCGCACGGCTGGGCGGCGGGATCTTTACCAAGGGAGCTGATGTGGGCGCTGACCTGGTGGGTAAAGTCGAGGCCGGCATCCCTGAAGATGACCCCAGAAACCCGGCGACCATTGCCGATAATGTGGGTGACAATGTGGGGGACTGTGCGGGTATGGCAGCCGACCTTTTTGAGACATACGCGGTTACGGCCGTAGCCGCCATGTTGATCGGTCATCTTCTTTTTCCCAAAAACCAAATGGTGGTCGAATTCCCGCTGGTGCTCGGCGCCATTTCAATCATCGCTTCCGCGATCGCTGTTTTCTTTGTGAGACTCGGAAAGAATGAATATATCATGGGCGCCCTGTACAAAGGGATGTTCGGTGCCGCCATCATGGCAGCCGTTGCATTCTACTACGCCTGCAACAAGTTTATGGGCGACTTGGGTACCATTTCCGCCATGAATATTTACTATTGCACGCTGATTGGGCTGATCCTTACGGTTGTCATTGTTATCATTACAGAATACTACACAGGCATTTACGGACCGGTGAAACAGATTGCACAAGCATCCACAACCGGCCACGGCACAAATATCATCGCCGGTCTGGGCGTGAGCATGCAGGCCACGGCGGCTCCGGTTCTTACCATCTGTCTGGCGATTTATATGTCCTATCACTTTGCGGGTCTTTACGGCATTGCCATGGCAGCCATGTCCATGCTTTCCATGACCGGTATGGTTATCGCCATTGACGCTTACGGGCCGATTACCGATAATGCCGGCGGGATCGCTGAAATGGCGGGAATGGATGAAAGCGTCCGGGCGGTCACAGATCCTCTGGATGCGGTTGGAAATACCACCAAAGCGGTTACCAAGGGATATGCCATCGGTTCTGCCGGTCTGGCGGCTCTGGTTCTGTTTGCAGCCTATGTACAGGAATTTGCTATCCAGGGTGATGCGGGCGCTGCTGCCATTAGATTCGACCTGTCCGATGTAAATGTTATCATAGGTCTTTTTATCGGCGGTCTTTTGCCGTACCTGTTTGCTTCCATTGCCATGAAAGCGGTGGGCAATGCCGGCGGCGCGGTGGTTGAAGAGGTTCGCCGCCAGTTCCGCGAAATTCCGGGCATCATGGAAGGTACTGCCAAACCCGATTATGCAGCCTGTGTTGACATCGTGACCAAGTTTGCTTTAAGTGAAATGATTGTTCCGGCACTTTTGCCGGTGGTTGCGCCAATTATTGTCGGTCTCTTGCTTGGCAAGGTCGCTCTGGGCGGGCTTCTGATCGGAAGTATCGTTACCGGTGTTTTTGTTGCCATTTCCATGACCACGGGTGGAGCTGCCTGGGACAATGCCAAAAAATACATTGAAGACGGCCATCTGGGCGGCAAAGGAAGCGATGCTCACAAAGCGGCGGTTACCGGTGACACGGTTGGCGATCCTTACAAGGATACCGCAGGACCGGCCGTTAACCCGATGATCAAAATACTGAATGTTGTTGCATTGCTGATGGTACCATTTTTACTGTAATCAAACATTCATAAAACTTGTTTAAATAAAAAAGGATCGGCGTATTCTGCGTCGATCCTTTTTTATTGATTGTTCGTTGAGAATGTGGTATTAACTTAATTAGTTTCCATTATAGATTTATGGATGGGCACTAATTAGAAATTAATGAAGCGTAGCGAAAAACCCGATTCATCGGGTAAGATGGGTTTATTGGTATATGACCAGCGACCAATGACACATATGAAAGTAAATAAACCGGTGTTAAAATGAGTATGAAAAAGCATAACGAAAAAACAGAAGCACCTAAGCAGAAAGTGAGGGAATTTAAAGCCGGGGATCTTGCGGTTTATCCGGCACATGGTGTCGGGAAAATTAATTCCATCGAGAGCAAGATCGTTAACGGTGAAGAACATGATTTTTATATGATGAAAATTCTCGAAAACCAAATGACGATCATGATTCCCACATGGAATGTTGAACAGGTTGGCCTGAGGGATGTGATCGACGAAAAAGAGATCTCCAAAATATACGAAGTTATGAAAAAAAGGGAGGAGTTTCCCGGTGAGACCCAGACATGGAATCGCAGGTACAGGGAATACATGGAAAAGATTAAGACCGGTTCCCTTTATGATGTGGCCGAAGTTTACAGAGACCTTTCTTTGTTGAAATTAACAAAGGATCTTTCCTTTGGTGAACGCAAACTTTATGATACGGCCCAAACACTTTTGGTCACGGAGCTTTCCACGGCCAGAAATACCGATGAACAAACGATTATTTCAGAGATGGAGTCCCTTTTCCCTTCCAAAAAAGCTGAAAGTGAAGATGATTCAGATAATTCCGATTAACCACCCTGCTTTTTAAAATATGCACGACCCAAGTTCCTTTACAATCCTTGTTGATGTATCTGATTCGGGAAAACGCCTGGATCTATTGGTTGCCTCCCGCATTTCCGGCTGTTCCCGTTCTGTTGCGGCAAGCCTGATCCGAAATGGAAAAATTCGGGTTCAGAGAGGTGTAAAAAAACCCGGATATCGGGCAAGGACAGGTGATGAAATTTGTGGCACCATTCCCCTTCCTGAACCGGTATTGTTTGAACCCGAGCCTATTCCCATCGAGATCCTGTATGAAGACAATGACATTATCGTGATAAACAAATCACCGGGAATTGTGGTTCACCCCGCGCCGGGCCACTATAGCGGCACTTTAGTAAATGCACTTCTTTATCATTGTCCGGGACTTGAAGGGATCGGCGGAGAAATAAGGCCGGGGATTGTACACAGACTCGATAAGGACACATCCGGTGTGATGGTGGTTGCTAAAAATTCTGCGTCACATCAAGACTTGGCCCTGCAGTTTAAATCCAGACGCATTAAAAAGAAGTATCTGGCCCTTGTTTATGGCATGATGGAATCCGATTCGGGCAGGGTGTCACTTCCCATCGGCCGGCATCCTGTGGATAGAAAAAAAATGTCCACACATAGCCGAAAAAGTCGCATGGCCGAAACAACCTGGCGAGTCAGGAAACGGTTTGCACAAGCCACCCTGATTGAGATTGATCTCAAAACAGGGCGAACTCACCAGATCAGAGTCCACTGTGCCGCCATCAAACATCCGGTTGTCGGCGATTCGGTCTACGGCGGTCGTAAGGCTGGAAAAAGTATTGCATATGATCTGTTTGGATCCGTTCCACGGCAGATGCTACACGCCTGGCGACTTGAATTTACCCACCCGAAAAACCAAAAGACGCTTTGTTTTGAAGCCCCCATCCCTTCTGACATGGGGGACATTATCAACAAATTCAGGGCTCTTAAACTGGCGTAAATCTGAATGCAACATCTTCTATTAAACACTGAACTATGAGCTAAAATAAAAAATGAACGTCCAACATCGAACATCCAACGTCGAACATCGAAGGACTGTAC
>Ga0315535_1000861_pt1 | contig 20863 bp, 18 predicted proteins | sample SalMarSW160220MG_2_FD_203092 | JGI IMG/M metagenome (GOLD analysis project Ga0315535, IMG submission 203092) | Salt marsh sediment microbial communities from the Plum Island Ecosystem LTER, Massachusetts, United States - Salt Marsh Sediment SW1602-20 ... | reverse complement strand
ATAGATCGAATATCTCTGCAAAAATTTCTCCTTTCTGCATATAGTCACCAGGAGTTTTGAGAAATCGAATCAGCCCACCTCGATTTGCATGCACTATCCCGTGGAAAGTACAGGTACCAGATATGATAGGAAATCCTTCCTGGGGTTCAATATCACCGTCAATCATATCGAAAGTCTTCATGATGTTCAGTATCCCTCTGACTCCAGCTGTAGTCGAAGGTTCGGATATCCACCTGCCATCTATAAGTTCGATAAGAATATCTGGAACGCCATTCTTTACAGCTAGATTTGCTAGAGTATCTGGTGCATCAGCTGCAATGGGAATACTCTCAACTACATTTGTCACACCAAAAGCCTCAGCCATCTTTACGAGTCTATCTTTTGTTTTAGGATTGCCAATATTGATCTCTGTGAAGAAAAGCGAGTCTGGTCTCGTATTACAGTGAATATTGAGAACCATATCGGCCTTACTCCAGGCCTCCTGCCAGAGTTGATATGCAAGTCTTTCTGTCGCAGTACCTTCTGGTTTGTCTGCGGTCAGTGGACTGGCACTCCCTCCACCGCCGAGATCAAGATTATCGATCCATGAAAGGTATTGATGATGCATGAACGCCAAGGGATTCTCAACAGGTATCCCAATTATTGCTCCTCGAAGATCCTTTGGATTTACTTTTTCTCTCATTATTTTTAGAATCACTTCAATACCTTGGATTTCGATTCCATGTTGAGTAGAAACCATGAGAACGGTGGGTCCCTCTTTAGCACCATTCATCACAAGAACAGGAATATCGATTGAAGTTGTTGTGTTCAGTTCAATCCCTTTGATGATTCCTTTCTGCAGTTCACCTCTGTGTGCTGTGGCTGTGCCGACCTTGAGTTGTTCTGGCAATATACTAACCTCTTTGTAGACATGTTTCTATGGTAGGTCATATTCTTTACGGAAAGTGGAAGAATTCTTCATTTCATTTCAAAGGAGTCAGGAGATAAATTTTCAGCCCAGAGTGTAATCTGATCCCAATCACGAAAGTCGATTCGTTCAGGTACTTCCTCGCCTTCCTCAACAAATGATTTTGCTAGAGCTTGCATGATTGCCTTAGTCATAATGTTACCTCTGGATGTGTCAATCATCCCACCAAATAGTCCCATGGAAAAGGGAACAATATCGGGAAATTCCGCTGCAACATTATCAAGATAGTCTCTGCGTGCCTGATCGCACGTATCGGGTTTTGCAGCACTCATACATGAAACAAATAGAGCGACCTTCTTTCGTGACAGAGTTTCACGGTTCTTCTTGAGAAATTTCAGAGGTTCCTTGGTCCATTTACCCATCTGGATTCCACTACCAATAACAATGAGATCAAAGGGTTCTAAGTCCTTTACCTTATTCTTCTTCAGATTAGCAATTTTTACTGTGGCTCCACGATTACCTAAAACCTCGCCAATTTTTTCAGCAATTTCAGCAGCAGAACCGTATCTTGTACCATAACAGATTAGGACATTGTCGTTCATTCTAATCACCTTGAGTGGAATCTTCAAACGTTATAAGGTCTTTACCAGAGTTTCTCTTCAGTTGGGTCATTTGAGCAAGAATTACTCCAATGACAGTGAGAAATCCACCAACTACCTGAAGTACGGTAATTGTTTCATGAAGAATTGTGATTGAAAATAGAACACCCCACACAGCAATCAAATTCAGGATGATTTGGACTAGGCCTGCTTCGATGTGATTCATTGATTCGTAATAAAGAATGAATGCAACAACGGTGTTTACTACAGCGACCCATGCAACAACTATCCAAGACGTAGTACTCATTGTGAATAGAACTGTCACATCGTCGAGTAATACAGCAGACAACCATATGAATGGGACTACGAATAGTGTACTATAGAAAGTGACAGCCACTGCATTTTCATATTTGACTGCAATCTTTCCAGCGATACCATTGATTGCAAAGAAGAGTGTTGATACAATCACAATAACATCACCGATGATACGCTGCAATTGGGGAATTGCGATATCTGGCGATGTGTTTAGAACGATAAGGGTCACACCGATGGTTGCAATAAGAAGACCCAGAAACTTGTCAAGTGTTATTTTTTCCTTTAGTATTGGAGCTGCAATGATCAGAGCAAAAATAGGAGTGAGATTCAAGAGTAAGAGCGCGTCACTTGCAGTTGTCATTTCAAGTCCAACATACTGCAAAATTTGAGATATGAAAGGGCCACTAAGACCCGCAATAAACACAATTTTCCAATTCTTTCTGATATTTCCAAGCTTCTTTCCTCTACTTTGCTGGAGAGCCAATATCGAAAGAAGCGGTGCAGCAAGAGTGTATCTTAAGGCTACAAATACTATCGGACCGACTTCATCAACGACCAGTTTGAAGAATATTAATGAGGAGGACCATGCAATCGTTGTCAAAACCAATGCAACATACGCTACAGTTGTTTTGTTCATATCACGTTCCTCGACAAAGAATCATAATATAGAAGCTTCTGATAAGATGAACTGATTGGAACTAAAAAGATGGATAGTGCACGGGATAATCCCGTGCATTTGATAATCAATTATCTTGCTGAACGGGCTACTCGTTCACGTTCTTCCTTCCTCGCAACCGCAAAGCTGCCAGGGTCGGCTTTGTACGCAAGAAGTAGTTCATCTACTATACACTCTTCGAATGACTTAGCATTCTTGTGAGCAGTTCTAACAGCGCCAACACAGAGATATTTCAAAGCAAGATCAACTCTCCGCTGTGGAGCAACATCCACTGAACGTGGGTATGCCATTCCACCGTAGGAAATTCTGGTTGTTTCTTCTGAAGGAGCAGAGTTCTCGATTGCAGTTACAAGGATTTGGATTGGATTCATTCCAGTTCTGTAATCAATCATCTCGAAGACACGCTTCAGTGTGTTCAGTGCCTTCAGTTTCTTTCCAGCATTTCTTCCCATTCGGGTCTTCTTATCCTTCCTACGTCCTGCATTGAGCATCTTATTGACGAAACGCTCTACGATTGGAATATTGGATTTGTGGAATCTCTTGGATGCATGTCTTCCAGAAGTATGTGGAATAAGCACTGGTCTCAGGGAGATGTATCTAACAAGACCAACATCTTTGATTTCAACTTCAGTAGGATCCCATTTACCAAACATGAGAAGTTCAGGTGGTGTGTGCGGATGGGTGGGTTCAACAATTGGGCCAATTGATTCTTCTTCTGCCATAATTACCACCTAACGTATTGGTTTCTCCTTTCTACCGTAGATCAGAGACTCTAAGCCAACGCCGTTTACTCGCACTACACGCCAGGACACACCTGGGAGATCACCGACAGGACCACCCTGAGCACCACCAATTCCCTCTACGAGCACAGTATCATGTTCGTCAATGTACTTCAGGCCACCGTCCCCTGGGATGAATGCTGTGATCTGCTTTCCGTTCTTGGATAGCTGAATTCTTACTGCTTTTCGAATAGCTGAGTTTGGTTGTTTTGATTCGATACCAACCTTCTCTAAGACGATTCCTCTAGCTTGGGGAGCGCCCTCTAGCGGGTCACTTTTTCTCCTGAGATTTAGGACTCTTCTTTTATAGGAAGGCTTCTTCCAGCGGAACTTCTTCCTCTTTCTAAGAAGAGGTCTCGCTGCAAACTCGCCAACTGGGGATTTGGAACCTGTCAAATTATCTAACCTCGTAGAGATAGAGCCACCATTCATGGTGTACTCTATGTGGTGTCAGCGCCTTCCGGCTAGTGTTCCCTTAAAAGCCTTATCAAATAAGCTCGGTTTTGAATGCCAAAAATTAACCTAAGCAATCACAACATTATCTAAATCAAAGTGACGCTTAACGAGAATACGAGCTCGAGCAACGTTTCTTCCATCGCGACCAATAGCAATACCACGATCTTCGGTTTTCACGGTAACGGATGCTACTTTGTTTCCATCACGATGCTCAATGATTTTCACGGTTTCAACTCGAGCTGGAGCAAGAGCACTCTTCACAAATTCTTCAGCGGTTTCAGCCATCTCAACAACATCTACAGCTCGACCAAATACGTCAGAGGCAGCTTTGACATTCACTCCACCTCTACCTATTGCTTTTCCAAGTTGCTTGGCTCGGACAACAATAATGATGCGCTCTCCTTCGTCATCGCGGATAATATCAACAGCAGCAGCACCGGTGATTTGCTCAAATCTGGCAATCATTGCCATGTCATCCATCGATAACTTAACTTTTCCCAAGAAACTCGCCTCAGACCATCTTTAGAATCTTGGAGTCACCAGGTTCAATGATTGCAATCGCAGAAACCATGAATGGTTTACCTACAGTTTCACCGAGGTCCCATGATGTGCCTTCAAATTGTTGAACTTTGATGTTAGATAGCTTAGCATATCTTCTGATGTCTTCAGCTTCATTCTTTGGACAGTTCGCAGCAACTACAACTAATTTTGCCTTGCCATTCTTTACTGCATCGATTGATGACTTTGCTCCTATCCTGCACTTACCTGTGCTTACTGCGCTTGCAATTGGTTGATTCAGGCTCATATTATGGACCTCTTTGATGTTTGTCTAAACACCTAATTGAGTTGCGTCAAATGGTATTCTGTTTTAATGCTTCCGTCGTGGACCGTTTTCCGAAACTTAGTCAATCTTGGACATCACAGTCCATGACCGATGTTCGGTTCCTGCTTCACAGAGGTCTGCTTTGTAAATCCCGAAGGATTTACGATAAGTCTTACATCCACTCCACAGGCAGTTAGAGTCTTTGGCAAACTGACGGTGACTAGATTGAGTGCGGCGTTCAAGTCTCTATCTATTTTCAACCCGCACTCTTCACATTCATACTCCCTCTCTGAAAGGGATAGTTCCTTCTTCTTATGTCCACAGCCAGAACACTTCTTTGATGAAGGAAACGTTCTTGGTACCACTTCGAGTTTTGAACCATACCATTGGCATTTGTACTCCAGTTGTCTTCGGAACTCGTACATTCCAATGTCTGCGATTGCTCTTGCTAACCGTCGGTTCTTCATCATTCCTGACACTCCCAGGTTTTCAATCACTATCTTACTGTGGCTCTTGGTAAGATATGTCGTCAACTTGTGCAGTGTGTCCTGTCGAACATTGAAGATCTTCAAGTGCATCTTAGCAAGTCTGAGCTTTGCTCTCTCTCGGTTCTTACTTCCTTTCTTCTTCCTAGACAGACTCTTTGATAATTTCCTTAACTTCTTGATACGTCTTCCCAGTGCTCGTGGATTCTGGAATGTTGTTCCATCAGAGAGCGTGGCAAGGTTCTTTACTCCTAGGTCGACGCCTACAGCATAGCTAATTATTGACTTCAGGTCTTTGGTAGTTTCTTCTTCCACAGTGATTGATACGAACCACCTATTCGCCCTCCTCCTAACTGTGACGGACAGTATCCGCCATTTGCAATACCTCTTCCTCTTCTCCTTTATCCGTATCTTTCCGATTTTTGGAAGCTGTATCATCCTTCCTTCAAACTGTATTGTCCCATATAGTCTGAAACTATCATTCATACCCTTGCTCTTAAATCGCGGGAATCCAACTCTTTTTCCTTCTTTCAATCCACGATAAAAGTTCTGAAATGCTCGACCGAGGTCTCGTAAAGCTTCTTGAGGTGCACATTTGGAGCATTCGTACATCAAGGGAACTGGGTCTTTTTGAGGCTGGTTAGAAGTTTATGTTGTTTCATGGGGTCAGTGAAGCGGTCATTCCCCTGATTATCCTTGTATAATTTGATTCTCTGGTCAAGCCCCCAGTTGTAGGTAAAACGTGCGACTCCCGCATGTTGAAGTAAAGCAGTTTTTTGTACATTGTTTGGGTCGAGTTCGTATCGATAGGCTTTACGTATCATCATTGAAGTCGATAAATAGTGGTGATACAGTGATAAAAGCTCATACTAATTTCAAGTCAATCTTCGGTCATTAACTGATTTTGTCAATTGGGGAGAACCATACCAATTCAAGTTTGCATTCCCGAAATATCACCTATTAGATGAAGAATTGTGTGTAAATTCTAACAGTTATTTGCCGTCGTGGACTCTCCAGGTGTTCTCATTTCTTCTTTTTCGTCTGTATAGTTGGAACATGAGGGTTCATGAGAAGGTCAATGCTACCTGTTCCAAGTGGGATAAGTTGGCCCAGAATAACATTCTCTGTAATGCCACGAAGAGGATCTTTAGTTCCAGCGATTCCTGCACCTAGAAGGTGTTTGATTGTCACTTCAAAAGCTGCTCTTGCCAGAGCACTATTCTTCGAACCGGAAATGCCATGACGCCCAATCTGGCGAATGTTGCCATCAGCGGTCATCATATCTGCAACTAGGATAATGTGTCGCACATCAACATCCATTCCTTGTTCATTAAGAACGCTCATAGCTTCTTTGATAATCGCATTCCTGGTTGCTTCAATTCCCAATACCTGATAGATTTCTCTGAGATTGTTAGTGTAGATTTTATGTGGATTGACACCTTCAACTTCAAGAGCGTCTTGAAGATTGGAACCTTCAGTATAGAGAATATATCCATCAGGTTCTTTTCGAATTACCACATGGGTTACATCATTGATTCCCTTTACTCGGACTTCACGTATTTTTTCGCTTAGTCGTTGAAGTTCTGCAAGGGTATCATTTGCAGGATATACAAAGATTACGTTTTCACCAGGTTCTACTTCGCCTTTACCCTTGATCTTCTCTTCAATTGCTAATGCTACTGCTTCTACTGTCAGACCTTTATCTTCCATCAGTTCAGGATCAAGTCGAATATCAATTGCCTGTCGAAGAAGATCAATGGATACATTACTAGCAACGCTCTCAACTAGAACCATTTCAATATCCCGAGCGATTCTTCGAGCGTCGTTTCTATCACTGGCAATATCTGTGTCGAGGTATATCTTCATAGTAGGAGTGCTAGGGTTATTTCTCGCATCAACAATCTCGATTAGTCGAGGAAGACCCTGTGTAACGCTAAGCTCTGCAACACCTGCATAGTGGATTTCACACTTAGTACGAAATGTACTAGGTTATGTGCGCAGGGTCATTTGAGTCCCTGGTTCACCTATGCTTTGTGCTGCAACAGTACCTACCGCTTCACCCGGTTCAACAAGTGACCGCTCATAAGAATCGACTACATTATCACAAATATCGTCAAATTCTTTCTTAGAAACGTTCAAACTACCGACCTTTGTCACAAGTTCATCCATAACTTTGGGTGGAAGACGGCGTTCCTCACGCATCTTCTCAAATCGTTTCTCCATATGTTTAGTGAGGACTGAACTAGCAGTATCCTTGCTGTTTGCGGAGCTTGTTTTGCTCTTAGCAGTCGTAGGACTTGGTTTTTTCGGACTAGTCTTTTTCGCACTTGTTTTTGTTGGGCTCTTTTTCTTCTCTTTGGATGTTGTCTTCTTACTACTTGTCTTCTTTGACACGTTTAATGCATCCTCCATTCTATCCTTCCGCCATATGCACCACTTATGATTGTCATAGCTTTCTCCTTCATCATCATTTGTTCGAAATTGGATAAATATGGTAATAATTTTTCTCAGAACCCTAGGAAGGTTAGTCGTGTGCAACGATTCATACCAAAAAACTGTTTCACAGCTTCCGGCCTAATCATAGCTCACTAGGTTCTGCTTCTACATCTGGACCAAAATATAGTGGTAATAACCGTTTAGGTATGTTTCGGAAACTATCAAATAACTCGTAGTTGAATAGTGAATAAATCAGTTGGGCTCCATTCCAATTATAAGAAAATACTGCCACAACTTGAATGCGGTTGCTTCATCAAGACCTCCCAATGAATTAGTCATATCTCTCACCTTTGAGGAAATACCTCGCCATTGTTGTGATAACATGGGAACCCACAATTTAGGAAGCCCTGCTCTTGATGATGTTCCACCTCTAGAATTCAAAGGTCCATCATTGAGTAGCTCCAGTCCCTTTTCATCGATTCGAATAACAGATCTCCGGCTTTCAGAAGAGATATTATCAATCCAAGAATAGTTGCCAGTTTGTTCCAGAAGACCTAATTTGCGTGCTATGACTCTCATCTGTTCTTCTATTATGTTGTTAAATAGAGTATGAGATAGATTGGGCTTATCTTCAAATGGAATACGATGGTCGTGGACAACTCGTTGAATTCGACCATTAAGATAGCCAAATGGGTTTTCTCGCACTTTGGGGTCTGTTGCTGAGTCGGCTATCATAAAGTGCATCATCTTAATAGCTCCTTTCTGCAATGCCTGATATTTTCTATTAAGAAGTTCATTTATGATCATAGGCGTTCCAGTAAATCCCCTTTCTCGAAATACTGTTGCGCTTGTGGACTCAAGTAATAGAGCGTCCATCATATTATCATTATTAGCATAGAAGTGGACAATATCATATGGCCACCTAGTAGACTCCCCATAGCTTGTACCCATCAATAGTCTACTACTATCAGGACTTGAATTCATCCAATCTTCATGAAGTGATTTTACAGATGGACTTGCTGCTGAAAACACGGATATATTGTAGGGGAAAAAGTGCTCAGATGACTGTCCAAGAAGAGAAGATTCAACCTCTAAATTGAATCCCTGTCTATTGATATTAGGTCTACCCAAGTCTTTTTTCTTTCCTACAATACGAGCTCGGGGGTCAGTCACGTAAGATACTGAAGTCAATGTTTTCAAAACTTCTAGAATTGTTGAAGTCATTGGATTCTTGAACTCATTGAGATTAGCAGTGGGTTGTGATGAAAATATAGTGAAGATTCGTTCGTATAGATTTCCAAGATTGTTTTTAATCTGAGCCATTGTCACTTCATCTATTTCTTCAGTATCGAAAGCTCTGTCCTTCCAATAACATAATGAAGATGATAGTTTTGACGCTTCGGTAACTCCAGCATCTTCTAGATACTTTAAAATTCCAGACAAATCGTAATATATCTCAGGACAAATGAAGAAACCTGCTTCACCTTTGAATGCGCCTGTTTGCTGTCGGTTTACAAGAAGGACGTGATGACTAGTCCGTTTGCGGGAATCCTCTATTGAGAGGAGCATTAGTGACTCTTGAGCCTTAGTCTTCTCCAAGTACGATACTTTCTCCCATTTCCCGTTAGTATAGTTGGAAAAACCATTGGCAATAATCGCACACTCGAAGTACTTTGGAATCCTATCAAGTTTGTATTCATCAAATCCTTCAAGCAGGTGTTCATTGTCATTTCGTTTTTTTGCCTCTAGAGCCCGTTTGATCCAGAGTTTACTCTGGTACGTTTTACTACCAGTTCTCAGCGTTTTTGTTTTGTTGTGATATTTCTCAATAGTACTTGCTATTTCGCCTCGTAATGGGAAAAGGAAATTATTCGCTCTAAGAAATCCTGTTTTTGCAGTTAGAAGGTCAATAGCATTCATTGTGGACGAATTTGGCACCGATTCAAGAAATTCATTGGATTTCTGTTCAAGTAAAAGAACCTGCACACGAGAAATCTCCTTAACATCTTCACGGATATCTTCATAGTTTCCCTCTAGAGTTAGTTTTGGTTGAAGCGATTTTATAATTCTTGCAATGTCATATTTGCGGAGATCTGTTTGACGAAGAGAGATAATAGATTCCACGTCAAGCTTTTCTGGTAAGTCTACTTCACTGAAACATCCTAGTGTTGGTTCGGCATCTGTGATACCATATGCTTGTTTATACAAAACCTCTTGCATGAAACTCAGCATATCGGTAAAGCTAGGGGGTTGATTCTGAATTGGCCCAATTTTGTTAGGGTATCCAGCTAGCGTCATATCATGAACTCTATTTTCCCAAATCTGCGGAGTCTGACCTTTTTCAATCCGTTGTAAGTCATCAAGAACCGATGTGACAAGAGAGTCAGGAGAGATAAGAATAAACTCTCCTAATGTGGGAGAATCCTCCTTTCTATCAGCAGTAAAGATAGCATCAACTGCTTTCTGCTTATTCGTATCTTTATTCATCAATCGAGCGTGTTTCTTGTCAGGTGAAACAAATAGAGATTTTGTAAAGTTATACTCCAAAGCCAGATACTTGACATCTGATATTCCATCATTATTGAATGATAGGTACCAAGAACGAGGAACCCCAACAGGTCCTGTTCTTCTAAATGATGACCATGTTTCGGTTTGTCCTTCCTCTCCACGCCTATTGCCTTTTCCTTGACCTATACCCATGTTACCTAGTAGGTCCCAATTCATCCCATCTTTTTGACCACGTATCCAAACACCTTGATTTGGAATATAGAGAACGATAAATTGCTGATATCCTTCCTGATAATGTTTCATAACTGAATAGGAAATGTAGCTATCAGCTTTCTGATTACTAAAATGCCACCAATTCGTTATGCTCTCATCAAGAGTTTTTCGTTTCTCTCGAAGAGGAACTAAAACTTCCTTTTTCAAAGTTCTATGTCCTGAACATGCCCTCTGAAAGAAATCAAGAACTTCACTTTCATTACTTTCTATTTCAGAAAATGATTGTCCATTGTTTGCACTGAAGAGGTCTCGGTCTCTTTCTGATTCGAGAAGAATTTTATTGAAAGCACCTACCACATTCAATTTATTCTGAGGTTGGAATTCGAGCAATCCTCGAATATCTGTATTTGTATCTAAATCAGACCAATGATTCCACTTCCATCTTAGATATCTCCCTATCCTTCGATTAACAATTCTACAAGCATTGTTAGTATCTAATACTTGACTTTCATTTTCAGATAGGAATCTTGGTGTATCTGGATGATAGGCATCAATAAAACTCGCACTGAGCATGATTGAAGTTAACCAAGATACTTCAAAATTTGATGCTCGTAATATGAAATTATCACGTTTTGAAGTTGGACTATCCCCTGCTGCTCGTTCCCATGAAGCTAATCCTGACGATTGTCTATCGAGATATGCAAAGGATAAATCAACAAGTCCTTCTAATTCGGGTAAAAATTTTGGTAATCTTACAAATGTATCCATTGCATCATCAAACACATCCGGAGCAGATTGCATCCATGTTTGTACCAGCTTGGTTTTTTGTAGCTCTGGGTATTTAATAGACCATTCAGAAATGAAAATCTTGCGAAGGTGGGAATAAGTACTAGATTCAAGCAACTTGGCTTCATTGAATATTTCATCTTCACTCATTGTTGCAACTGAAGTCAAATCACCGTTTTCAAGAAGAGTTTCAGATATTGCCTGACGAAGTGTTTCGCGTATCTCGTTCTGAGCTTCATCCGAAATTGAATCCATTGGATTAACAACTAGGTTCGATATTGAAATATCAGAAGATGTATCCATCAATGAATATCTAGATTCTGTGAGCATTGATTTAGCTACAGTAAAATATGATTGACGTGTTTCGATGAGTTTCGGGATTTCTTCTTGAAGTGCGTTTTCTATTCCATGATTATTTAATTCAGAATTATATACATAGTACCCTCCACCACTTCCTGTTCGTTTTCTATATAGGAAACCTCTTTGGTGGAGCGTCTTTCTGATCATATCCTTCATATTTTCCTCAAATTGGTCATCCTTCCAATCTTGAGGTATTTCATCTATATGAATTTGAAAATCACCAAATGGTTCAGGAAAGTGTAAATTTACGCTAAAACTATTGTGTTCGACTGTTAGGTTATTCAACAATCTAGTTATTGTAGGGTCACATTCATCTTTCGCATAGACTGGTTCTACTTCAAAGTCAGATTGAGAAAATCCCTCATGATGATGTGGTGTATTCCTAACTACTTGAACAGGTCTATCTGTTGATTCTCCTGAGTAAACCACACTCTTTTCAGATCGCTCGGTCTTCTCAATCTCATCAGATGTTATTCGATGTATGGAATGCTCCGCATTATATTTACGAATGAACTCATCTCGCTCTTCGGTGGTCATGGAATGTTCCTCGGAGTCTTTGACCTTCGTCCTTTTTCTTTCAATGTGAGATTCATCGTCTGAAAATTCATCAATCTCTCTCATGTTATGCACCCCCTTCCCTTTCCATCTTGTACCTCTGAAAACACGACATCTCGAATGAATCTGATGTCCTTCTTTCTATAGATTTGTCCTCTTCGAGTAATTGACACTAGTCCTGTCTCAAGATGATACGTCAGTTTCATGAGCTTCTTATTTGCACGCACAGCTATTCTGCGAGGAAGGTCAATCTTATCATTTAGTAACTTGGATTGGTTAGAGAAAACAATCGCTCCAAGTTTCTTTGCTGGAGAGTATATGTAGGCATTCTCAGTCCTTATGAGTTCATCAAGAGTCGTTGCATTCAGTTGAATCTCTTCTTTGAACCCGTTTTTCAAATCCGCTCCAATATGTTTCCCATATTTCACGAAGAGTGACAAATAACCATCAGTTACCATCGACTTAGACCCAGCTCCCTATTACTCATAACCAAATTTAATCATATAAAGTGAGCGTCAGCAATGATAGTAAATCGAAAGGGTGGAGGTGTTACTCAGGGGAGAATCTATGAGATTCGATAAACTTATTCTACCGAGTTAGAAAATTATCTCTCTCGGTGTGAATATACTCTCAGAAGAATCGTAGGTAGCACGCCATGTCATATCAAAAATCAAAATTTACGTTGGGTCAGTGGGTGGGGAAGACCCTCAGCGGGTTGGAAGAGATACATCAAGCCCTAGTCTTTGTAGATTGTCTTCCAGAGGAGAAGCGCAATGGAGCATGGAGTGAGGTCTATGAGTACAACCACAAGTCTAATGTTACGGTGAGATTTTATACCTTTTCCAACGTGGCAACTTGGGATAATATCGTAAAGAGTTACCAAGATTCTATTGGGGGATGTGTTGGAGCTGATTACTCCAAAACTTAACTCATTCTACCGTATTATTCGCTGATATATTGTTCTCCACTCTAATATAATCACCAAAACAATCATAATTGCTCCAATTGCGAGCACGCTTAGGTTTGGAATTACCCTTTGAACAGTCATATTGTATCCCACAGAATTCAAGTCTGTATTAGCTGAAGCAATCAGAATCACATACCCGCCCTGCTGAGGTATAATCAAGACTCCTTCATATGAGTTAATATTTTCCTGCTTTAGTAGTAATGTTACATTGTCTAGCGACTTTTCGTCTAATGCTCTGAGTCCTTCGTCATAGACCATGAAGTAGAGCGAGAGATTTCGATGATCGGTCGATGCTATCGTGACATGTAGGTTTCCAGCAGCTGCATAAAAGTATGCATCATATACATTAGGTTCAACTGGCCCATATGCGTTACTAGATTCGCCTGCCATTAGAGACACGATTATCAGGGTTACTCCTATGACGAAGATTATTCGTGCAAGATGTGCCTTCATTACTTAGATTTCACTCCTGTCAAATAGTATGAAACTTATGATGAGGGCTAAGAACCCGACTGAAAGGGTACCTGCTATTGATGTCATCAAATCTGCTGATGTTATATCGGTAAAGAATCCGAGAGCCCCTCCTTCAAGATTTACTGCCATTAGAACAGGATTCATGATACCTCTTACTATGGAAGAAAAGGTTCTAGACATTGCTAAGAATAGAAATGAGAACCAGAGTCCAGAACCCAGAATCGCAGTCGCAGGCGTGCTCTTTGTCGCAATAGCAATCAGTATAGTTGTTGTTGTAACTGCAAACACGAGCGCTAAGAGAGAAGCACTCATCAAGATAAATGATGGCATACCATTCATCACAGGGGTGAATACGTATACTGAGAAGAACAAACCTGATATCATTGCAAACCACACTAAAATAACAACTTGGCAAACCTTGGTAATGAGGAGTTTCCGTCGTCCAATAGGATACGATAACAGTGTCTTCATAATCCCATTCTCTAAATTGCGTGCTAGGTTGAATGTTATTATCATGGGGATGATGAAGAGAATAATTGCGTTAAGTGAGTATAACGCCTCTGCAAATACACGAATTCCCACTCCATCAATAAACATTACAATATCCCCAGGTCTAAAGAAATCGGGAAACAAGTCACTTCTTGCATAAAAAGTTGGTATAACCTGTAATGCAATTGAAGATGCTAAGAAGAGTGGGACTACAAATAGACACTCCAGAACTGGAAACGGAAATGAGATATCTATCTCAATCTCAAATGCTGCCCAGGCTCTCTTAAGTGCTCTTTTCATTCCGCATGACCTCCCTGAATGCTTGATCAAGAGAACTTGTCTTGTCTATCTCGTATATTGACACTCCCCTCTGTTGCGCTAGCTGCTCAATCTCTGTCAAGAGTTGTTTTTGCATGTCTTTTTTAGTCGCAACGGTAATGCTCTTTGCTCCAGAGATCTCTACATTGATAACATCTTGAATCTTCTGGATGTCCCCAGCTATAGCGTGTGGATCTGACAGCAGTATGACATACCGATTATCTGAGTGCTTCTTAAGCACATCGAGAATCGACCCTCCCTCAATGACTTTTCCATTGTTCATAAAAGCGATATCGGTGCACATCTTCTCAAGTTCGATGAGGATGTGTGATGATATCAAGAATGAAACACCTGTATTCTTGTGAATGTTCAGTATCATCTGCAGAATATCCGACCTAGCGATTGGGTCTAAATTTGACGTAGGTTCATCAAGGAAGACAAGTTCGGGTTCGCCTATCAGTGCCTGTGCAATCCCAAGTTTTTGTTTCATTCCTGCGGATAGGTTGCGAATCTTCTTGTCCTTGGCATTGGCAAGCCCTACCAATTCCAATAATTCATCACAGCTTCGTTGTTTGTTGTACAACTTGGCAACACGGTGAAGATAATATGCAACCTTGAGTGTTCCAGGGTAGCTAGGGGCCTCATGAAGAATGCCTATTTTCTGTCTTATTCTGAGTGAATCTCCCCTCACGTCAAATCCCAGAACCGTAGCTCGTCCATGGTCTGGACGAATGAGTCCTAATAGAATACGAATTAAAGTGGTCTTCCCTGCTCCATTCGGTCCAATCAGACCCAAGATACCCTTGTGCATTTCCAGTGATATTCCATCAAGAGCTTTGGTATCACCAAACCTCTTTTGTAACTCACTAACTGATAACATCGAATGCTGTTTTGTCGTTTTAACTCCTCCACGAATTAAATTATTTTCGAGTTGAATATACATTGTCTAAGTATTTTATTAACTTACTCCTTATTTGACCACTAATCGAATCAAACTATAAATGATGAATCAAGTTGTTTCATTGAAGCATATTTTTGTCTATAGAGATATACTGAGAATGACTATTCCCTAAGTCATCCCTGTCTTGAAGTACATTTCTTTTTACGTTGATGAGAAAGTGTATGTTTACTTTCAAGAAAAAAGAGAGGACCCTTCTTGAAGGATCCAACTCGAAATCTTCAACTCATCATCTGTATACTTTTATCTCGTTAATATCCATGGTTAATGCACTAGAGGAACCTTTCGCGTGAATATGGCCATAAACTCCATTTACTTCCATGTATAATCGAACTGAAACCCAGTAGCTAGAACCCTGATTGAGACTACTTGCAAAGAGACGAGAATGCTCGTGGTTTTCGTTTATAATTCCTTCTCGGATAATTAAACCACCACCACTTACAGCACTATCGGAGAAAACCGATGACGACTGTTCTATGTAACTTTTATCACTATTGTAGAGTACATAGTAAACCCAGAGTTTTGCATAAGCACCGGAATTTGTCCCTGCTTCCAGTTTGTAGCTCATCGACCACTTTGCTGACGCATATACCGCTCCATTTTCAGCTGCTGTGAAAGAAATCCACATGTCGAGTCTGCATGTATGCAGTCCTCCATACCATGGAGTCGCGCCTAAGACCGTTTCCTGTCCAGTAGTTGTGCTATGAGTTATTGTGCTATATCCATAGATAGATCCATCATGATCTGCGTAATTATAATTTGTAGCATCAGTTTTTAGAATCGTATATGATGCATCAGCAAGCCGAGTCATTGAAACGCAGAGAATCATGAACACAAATGCAATTACTACATATTTTCTTTTCATATTTTTCCTCCTTTGATTAAGGCATCGCAATGCCAATATGAATATCTTTCAAACATTTAATAACTAGAGCCAACTGTTCAATTGACAACTCACCAAAAAGAGATACCCAAATTGCCAAAATGGGAACCTATCTGTTTCCTTTTAGTTGGCATCTCTTATGATGTACAGTTTTGTGGTTAATTGTGACATTAGTATTGGGAAATTGTGGTTGCTGACGGATATGAACTTTGTATTTTGATAAAGAGCATCACCTGGAAGTAAGTTACAGTATGTGCCTTGGATTGAATACTTTGTAACTTTCTATGAAAGTAATTACATTGTCCAATTCAAAATAAATCTAAATAGACATTTACCATCATGAATAGTTACAGTGTAAGAGATAATTCGTTCCACGAGCGGGTTTTTTTCCCGATATAACAATAAAGTCAACGACCAAAACAATCAGGATAATTGTCTTAATTGCAACGAAAAAAATGAACTTGAAACTGGGCAGGAATACAGAAAGACTATTTAATGTATCACAACATCTTCTCCGTAGATGGGACCTTGAAGTAATTCCATGAATGTTGAATTGGTTTTCTATTCCCAGTTGGAGGGGGTATAGTTGGATCAAGTCGATAGGACAATAGTGCTAGAACTCAGTAACAACTGTAGAATCTCATACATGGTACTTGCTGGGAAGCTGAAAATCACACGGCAAGCAATCGGGAAACGAGTGAGAGGTTTATTGGAATCTGGTTTCATATCAGATTTCGCACTCAAAGCAAATCTGGGATTGATTGGAGGTGAACAATTTATTGCGATTGTTGATACACATGGATTTGAGGACGAAGAAGAATATGCAAACGTTCTTGGACAATATGAGCTTGTATCAGATGTGGGTATTGCGGCAAGCTCACAGTATATTGTGCTTGGTTGTTACACTCAGATGACTGAAATAAATGAGTTCAGGAGATACCTTGTTGAACTTAAAGAAACTGCACAGGTCAAAATACACATTCTAATCTCGCCTAGAAGAACGACAGGAGATTTCTCTAGGAAACAAAAGGCAATATTAGCAAGTTTAATCGACTGTCCTCGGAAATCTGTTCGCGAAATATCCAAATTGACAGGTATTTCAGAGAAGAATGTTGGGAAAAGTCTCAAGCGTATCTTTGAAACTGGTTCAATATGCTTCACCATACAATGGAATCCAAGTGCAGGATCGAATATAAGCTTCATTCTAAGGCTCACTTGGGATGAGAAATATACTTACTTCGAAGAAATAGCTAAAGAAATAGAAATAGCGCTTTCTGACAATTTATTCTGGGTCAAAGTATCAGCAACTGACCCCTCAATTTATGCACTTGTAGTCTGTAACAATATCGGTCAGGTTGCGAAAATAGATAAAATTCTCAAAGCAGTTCCCTATGTCAGTAATGTCAGAAGCATAATCTGTAAAAAGTGGCAACCATTTTCGGATATAGCTTGCTCCCAATTGAGAGATATGCTAAGCTTATAATTAAACACACTTGAATAGAGTACTGGATGTGATCTATTGAACAGGTAGGCGAGCCCCATCTCCAGACCGCCACCAAGCAGAGAGTTCAGTGGTTTGATACCAATCTGGAGCATCTCACGTTTGGTCATCTTGTCTGTTGTCTGGAAGGACATCTCACTCAGACAAAGTTCGCAGCGTCATCTGTGTACCGGGTTCACCTATACTCTGTGCAGCAACTGTACCTACAGCTTCTCCAGGTTCAACAAGAGAACGTTCGTATGAATCTACTACGTTATCGCAGATATCATCAAACTCTTTCTTAGTAACACCTAGATTGCTGACTTTTGTAACAAGTTCCTCCATTACTCTTGGAGGAAGACGGCGTTCTTCACGCATCTTTTCGAAACGTTTCTCCATATGTTTATCGAGTGCAGAAGTGGTTGTTTTTGCATCTTCTTTAGTCGTCGTCATAGTACTAGATGTCTTTTTGCTGCTTGCTGGTTTCTTAGCCTTTGGCGTCGCTTTAGACTTCTTACTTGCTGTGCTCTTAGTAGTGGACTTCTTGCTCTTTGTTGATTTTGACATTGTCTAGACCTCCTCTTATTCGATTCTTGTTTTTCCAAGAACTTTCTCGATAACTATGTCTATATTCACTGAACGGCCGTGATCAGATTTACTTGGATCAACACCGTCGTCTCCAAAGCGAAATTGAACGATTCTTCCTGGAGCTGTTCGTACAGTACCATCGGTTTCGACCTTAAGGTCTTGAAGTGCAGTCATGAGACGTCGCTGCATGTACCCTGAAGTTGAAGTTCGTACCGCAGTGTCTACAAGGCCTTCACGACCTCCTGCTGCATGGAACCAATATTCAATAGGGTCCAGACCACTCTTGTAACTTGATGTGACAAATCCTCGTGCTCGTGCACCAAGATTTCCTCTCTCAAAGTGTGGAAGAGTTCTTCCAACATATCCTCTGCTAATTCGCTCACCACGAACTGCTTGCTGTCCTACAACAGCAGCCATCTGAGATAGGTTAAGTCGTGAACCTCGAGCACCAGTCTGTGCCATGATAACTGCAGTATTTTCCAAACCAAGGTGTTCTCCTGCAACTGCACCAGCTGAGTCACGTGCTTCAGCTAATGTAGCCATAATTCGCTGTTCTAATGTTTCTAATAGAGTCTGACCTGGGTTGGGATCAAGTTCTCCTCTCTGGTAGGTTTCAATAAGTTGATTCACTTTCGCATCGGCGTCAGATAGGATTCTCTTGATTCTCTGAGATGCAGCACGTGGAAGTGTGACATCGTTCAGACCCATTGAAAAGCCTCTATCGGTAATCAAACGGACTAGGAGTTTTCCTACCGAGTCCAGAAAGATTCTGGCGGTGGTAGGACCTTTCTCTTTTATTATTCGATGGAATAATGAGTCAGGTTCGCCTGCCCCAAAAGCTTTCTCATCAACAACACCAAATACAAGATTTCCATCACGAATTACCACGTAAGAATCAAAATCACAGTCTTCATGCTTGCAAACTGTGCATTTCCTGCATATGTTTGCCTTGAAGGAGATATTGATTCCATCAGGAATGAATATACTAAAGATCTGTTTTCCAGTCCATAACTCAACTGGAGCCTTGATAGCTGGTGGTGGAAGTACGAGTTCATAATCTGCAGTAGCTAGTAACTGGTTTACTTGGTCCTTAGTAAGTAGATTGGATTTACGTGTAAGTAGAAATGCAGCTGAGATATAGTCCTGTAATGCTCCGATGATTGGGCCACCGTATCGAGGCGATAGGATTTGTTCCTGAACACGCATAAGGACTCTCGCTTCTGCACGAGATTCTTCTGATTGTGGAACATGCAGGTTCATTTCGTCGCCATCAAAGTCTGCGTTGTATGGGGGGCAAACGTAGAGTGAGAGTCTGAATGTTCTGTATGGCATGACTCGGACCTCGTGAGCCATGATTGACATTCTATGTAGTGATGGTTGTCTGTTGAACAGTACAATATCACCGTTAGCTAGATGACGCTCAACAATAAAACCTAGCTCAATTGTATCTGCAATAATAGATCTATCCTTAACAAATCTGAGGTCTACTCGTCGGCCGTCTGTTCTAATTAAGTAATTACAACCAGGATGTCTGTCAGGACCTCGAATGACTAAATCTTTCATTTCTTCAATGTTCCATTCGGTGACGCGTTCTGGAATTGTAAGAATCTTAGCTATCTGCTCTGGAACACCAACTTCGTTCATACTTAGATTTGGATCTGGTGAAATTACAGTACGTGCTGAGAAATCAACTCGTTTTCCAGAGAGATTTGAACGGAAACGACCTTCCTTACCCTTTAATCTCTGAGCAAGAGTTCTCAATGCTCTACCAGATCTATGCCTTGCTGGAGGAATTCCACTCACACCATTATCGAAATAGGTTGTACAGTGATATTGAAGCAATTCCCAAAGATCTTCAACGATTAGTTGGGGTGCTCCAGCATCTAGATTCTCACGTAATCTTTGGTTGATTCTAATGATATCAATGAGTTTGTGACTTAGGTCATCCTCACTTCTGACACCAGATTCAAGTGTAATGGATGGTCTCACGGTAACTGGAGGAACAGAGAGAACTGTCAGAATCGCCCATTCAAGTCGTGCAGCTTCGGGGTTGATACCAAGAAGCCGATAATCATCATCACTAACATTTTCAAGTCGCGCTCTAACATCAATGGGGGTTAGTCTGACCGAGCCTGCTTCACCAACCTCATAGATAGATGTTGGTTTTTCCAACTTCAATTTGAGTTGTTCTGCTTCACAATGTGGACAGGTTTTACTCTTTGCAGCTCGCTTTAGAATTTCATTAGAGAGGTTAGCAGTCTTTTGGCCAATCTCGGGATATCTCTTGAAGAGCCTCAGATAATGGGTAATCTCTTCATCACTCAGAAGAATACGATTGCATTCTCTACATATTGCTCGAAGCACTTTGTGAATGACTTTAGCATAACCTTCATGCATGATTGGTCGCGCAAGTTCAATATGCCCAAAATGACCTGGACAATTACCTACTCTGTTTCCACAGGTCTTGCAACGCTGACCAGGATCGATAACACCCAATTTGGGATCCATGATACCAGAGTCAATTGGGTACCCGTCTTCGTCGTAGGTATCAGCTACTACTATCTGAGCAATAGACATCTTACGGATGTCTTCGGGAGATAATAGTCCAAATTCAATTGAATCGATCTTTTTTGTAGTGAGTCCCGAGATCATTTAGATCATCTCCTTGAGTCTAAGCCTAGTGGCCAGGCCAAGTGACATCATTTCTTGTATGAGAAGTTTGAATGCATAGGAAACCACTACACTGCTAATCTTGGCATTTGTACCACAGATTGGACAGTAGTATTGGTCCTTGTTACGGTCATATAC
>Ga0315535_1000859_pt1 | contig 20877 bp, 13 predicted proteins | sample SalMarSW160220MG_2_FD_203092 | JGI IMG/M metagenome (GOLD analysis project Ga0315535, IMG submission 203092) | Salt marsh sediment microbial communities from the Plum Island Ecosystem LTER, Massachusetts, United States - Salt Marsh Sediment SW1602-20 ... | reverse complement strand
CCGATCAGGGTATATGCACCGGAACGAGACCATTGCGTATCAACGGGGACAACCTGCTGGCAGGAGGGGACGGCTCATACAGGTTTACCTGGCAGGACAGCTCCCTGCTGCATGGTTGGCAGGATATTCCCGGGTATGTGAAGAGCGATTCTGCCAATTACAAACCCCCGGTACTTACTTCATCATATGCATACAGGCGAATTGTATATTCCGGGAAGAATGACTGCGGTGTGGCGACATCCGGCCCTGTTGTGATAACAGTTAATCCTATGCCGGGTATGCCTGATGCGGGACCGGATCAGACTATTTATTCAATAAACAGGACAATAATAATGGATGCAGTTCCCCCGTTATCAGGAGAGACAGGCGAATGGAAAGTAATGGAGCCGGGGAATGCTACCATCGTTGATCCTTCAAAATATGATACAGAAATAAGAAACCTGGTACAGGGATCCAATAGTTTTCTGTGGACAGTGACAACAGATGCAGGTCAGTGCAGTCTCTCCGATACGGTTAATATCTTTCTTAATAAGGATTTTGTCCCAAGGGCATTTTCTCCAAACGGCGACGGGATAAATGACCGGTTTATTATTGAAGGACTGAACCTGGCAGAGAATATCAAAGTTGAGCTGAAGATATTAAATGGTGCCGGGACAGTTGTCTTCTCGACATCCAATGAGGGTGGAGATACATGGGAAGACTGGGATGGAAGAGACTCGCGTGGAAAGGATCTGCCTGAAGGAACATATTATTACCTCTTCAAGCTGACCTCAGGTGACAGGGTGGACATGAAGACAGGATTTATTATACTTAAAAGAAATTAGAGAGAATAATTTGGTTACAATATTCCGGACTATGAACAAAATGAGACTGATATTCTTTTTGCTGTTTACCTTAGTAGCAACTGAGGCATCCGGGCAGTCAGTCAGTGACTCTACAAGGATCAGCCTGGGATATCCTGTTTACAGCCAGTATATTCAGAATGGCCTGGTTATTAACCCTGCATATGCCGGATCAAGAGGAGCCCTGAGCGCGTTTCTGTCGTATCGTATGCAATGGATGGGAATATCAGGATCGCCGGTATTTCAATCCGTATCGCTTCATACGCCGATGAAAAATGACAAAGTGGCACTTGGTCTGCTGGCCCAGTTCATGCAGTTCGGATTTACCAGGTCAACCAGTGTCTATGCAAATTATGCCTACAGGATAAAACTGGGGACCGGTAAACTGTCATTCGGACTCAAGGCCGGAATGGATATGTCTAATACTGTATACCCGAATAATGATGTGGACAGGTTCCTTACCTCACCCAATGATCCGGTGTTTACCAATGATAAGCCCTGGATCCTTCCAAATGTGGGTGCAGGAGTGTATTATTTCAGCGACAGAATCTTTGCAGGGCTGTCTGTACCGGCTTTTCTCAGTTACAGGAGATCAGCCACCGGTAAACTGGTACCATATCACAGTTTCAGTGAATATGACATCCTGTTGACCGGCGGAGGATTGATCACATTTTCAGATTTTGTAAAATTTAAACCATCTGTACTGATCAATTACTCATTCCATGATACAAAAAAGGTTAACCAGCTCGATCTAAACGGTAACCTTATCCTTGGAGATCTTATCTGGATAGGTGCTTCCTGGCGGACATCGGAGCAGGTTGCGGTCGGTATTCTCCAGGTGCAGATCAACCCCCAGCTTATGTTTGGTTTTTCATATGATAACCCAATGGGAAGGATGAGTTCATATTCCAAGGGTTCCAGTGAATTTATTTTAAGATACGAATTCGGTTATAAGGTAAGCGCCGGGAATCCGCGCTATTTCTAGATTTATGATAAAAAGGCTGTCTCATATAATATTCTTGGTTGCGCTGTTGATATCACCTGATACATATGCCCAGCAGCAACCTCCTTTATTCAAAATAAAAAAGATGCCGTTCAACACCGGAATGTTCAGTGAAATATCACCTGTGATATTCCGTGACGGGATATTATTCTGTTCCAGCAGGAGGTTCAGTGCTATTACTGACCGTACTTCCTTCGATGGCAGGAGACTTTATAACATTTATTTTGTGGAGGAGAAGGATACTTCCGACTGGAGCAAACCCGTTGAGATAAAAAGCCGGCGTAGTTCATATTTCAATAACGGACCTCTGTGTGTTGCCCCCGATGGCAGGACAGTATACTTCTCCAGTGAGATTGAGACCAGCAGGATTGCCTCCAAACGTAATTTTACAAATCATATAGGAATATTTACAGGGGTTATATCAGGTGACAGGCTCGATTCTGTGCGTCCTTTCAAATATAACAGTACCCAGTACGACATTGGTCAGCCTTCAATAAGTAACGACGGTAAATACCTCTATTTTGCTTCGGATATGCCCGGGGGACAGGGTAAATCTGATCTGTATTACTGCGAACTGGTGAATAATGACTGGACGGAGCCTGTTAACCTCGGATCTGTTGTTAATTCGCCCGGGACAGAGAATTATCCCTTTATCAGCTCAACAGGGAGGCTTTATTTTTCATCCGACAGACCGGGTGGAGATGGTATGCTGGATGTTTATTATACTTTCATGAATTATGGTAAATGGGTATCGCCGATTCATCTGACCGAACCTGTTAATTCGCCGTATGATGATTTTGCATTTGTTTCGGCCGGTGACCAGCAGACAGGTTATTTTACATCGAGCAGGAGCGGGAATGATGATATATATAAGTTCACCTCCACTATCATAAGGAAGGCATCATGCGATACCCTTGTCGAGAATTATTACTGTTACAGGTTCGAGGAAGAAAATGCTGTTAAGTTCGATACAATACCGTTCAGGTATGAATGGAGGTTCGGTGACGGAGAAAAGGCAACAGGCGCAGTAGTTGAACATTGTTACAAGGGACCGGGTACTTACCAGGTACATCTTGACGTTGTAAACCTTATTACCAACGAGGTCACATATAATGAGAAATCGGAGACCCTTGAACTGACTGCAGAGGTACAGCCTTATATTTCAGCTCCGGATAGCATTCCCCAGGGTAGTATGATAAAGATGAGTGCCGACAGTACCAATCTTCCGGGGTGGAATATTGAACAGTATTACTGGAATTTTGGCGATGAAACAATAGCCGTGGGTAAGGACGTGAATAAGAGTTACATGCGTCCCGGAATTTTTAATATACAGTTGATCGTTTCCACGAGACCTATGCCTGACGGAACGAAGAGAGAGGCTTGCGTCTCAAAGAATATTATTGTCATTAAAAAACCCTGATTTTGAAATTAGCTAAATTTAAGTCAGATGAAATTCAAAAATTCATATAAAACCATACTGCTGATTGTGATGTTGGGATTGCCGGCATTGTACAGTGTTAAAGGGCAACCGGTTCCGGGTAAGGATGAAAATATTCCTTTCCTGGTTACTTTCGGGAAAGACGGAAAAACATCATGGGGTGATGCCAACTTCTTCGAGATATTCTTCTTTACGATACCGAAGGATTATACACAACCTTTCTATATCAGGATTTTCGATCCTGACTGCGGGGGAGAGAATGATGAGATACAGGGGGAATTTAACACCCATACCAGGTTTTCTGTCTATGGTGGGAAGGGGGTCGATCCTGAAAAAAATGAAGAGTCTAAAGGACTTGTTAAAGGTGAAGACTATAAAACTGGCAACCTGCTTGCTTCTAAGGTTTTCGGGAATGAAGCCAGGTACGATAACAAGTATTATACATTCGGACCATTTAACCCTTCTGAAGGAGATTTTAGTGAGAAATGGAACAGTAATATTTTCAAGATAATATGCGAAGGCATTAGCGGGGATGATGGTAATCTCTACAGGTATTTCCTGAGCAGCGATCCTAACAACAATATACCCATAGAGGGAGCAAATGCCTTTACCTATTCCTATACCTTCCGTATGTGGAACGATTTCAGGAGTGTTTCACATATTTACCCGTATGTAGATACCGGTATCGTATATATCAGGCAGACAAACTTCGATTGGGATGATGATGGCTCTATTCTCATTGTATCAAGGTACAGGCAGGGGTGGCAGGTGCCGGTTTCAGGTGAGGACAGGGATACTACTTCCAAGATAAGCATCGAAGCCGGTGAGATAGGGGCTTCCCTGGATTTCCAGTTTCATAAAAGGCAGGGCGAACTAGTAAAAAACAATAATGTCGTTATAACGCTGCAAAACCAGAGAGGCGACGGACTGAAATTCTTCAGTTCACCAATCGGTGGGGTACCGATTTATCAGCCACAGATAAAAGTTCAGTCAATACGACCTAAAAAGTAATAAGATAATCTGATATGAAGTTAAACGACACTAATAAAATATCAGTAAGTATACTCCTGTTCCTGTTTTTGTATCCGCTGGTATTGGAAGGACAGACATACAGTTTCAGGAATTACGGTGCTGAGAATTATATTCCCAGTGGCTTTGTTTACACGGTTAACCAGACGTCCAACGGCTACCTCTGGGTTGGTACAGGAAGCGGAGTGGCAAGGTTCGACGGTTTCAGGTTCTACAACGTTCCTTTTCCTGATTCTTCAGCAGGACTCTATCCGAATGCAAATCTGAGAGATAATCGTGGTACACTGTGGTTCGGATGCAATGACGGATCATTATACTATACCAGGGGTGAGGATCTTGTTCAGGCAAACATTACCAACACAAGAAGCATTAGCAGCATAATTGAAGGTACTGATAGTATGATATATGTGATTCCTCAAAGCAGGGCCATCTTTTCTGTAGATCCTGGTGATCCTTCATCTGTACATAAATATTTTGTTCCTGATGATCCGGTAATGTTCTCAGCTGCTTTTTCGGCATCGGGAAAGTTGCTGATCGGTACGCAGGGAGTTCTTTTGATATGCAGTCTGCGGGATGATTCAGTTCTGGTAGATAAGGAGGTGGAGGGTTTTGATTATGCCAATATTACGGCCATACATAATACTCCTGATAAAAATATTTTTATAGTTGGTACAGAAGATAATGGTCTGTTCAATCTGGTTCTTTCTGATAGCGGGGCAGAATTAACACGCTTTGCTGATCGTCCCGGGTGGCAGACTATTAATGTGCAATCAATATATGAAGATAACGATCATAATTTCTGGATATCGACATTCGGATCAGGAGTCATTCAGTTCAGGTTACGGGACGATTATTCCGGGGTTACATCCGTACGCAACTTTAATTCAGAAACTGGGTTGGCAGGTAATGACGTTAAAGCTGTTTTCAGGGATATGGAGGGTAACTACTGGATGGCACTCTATGGCGAAGGTATTTCACTACTTACAACCTATGCCTTCAGTTATTATACCCCGGGCCGGAATGATGCTGAAAACGACATAGTCTATATAAGTGGTTACAAAGATAAGTATCTGCTCGGTACACCCGCAGGTTACCATATTTTTGATCCGGTAAAAGGACGTTCTGTCTCATTCACCGACCTGTCTGACAAGGTAGGGAAAGTGGATATCACATCTTATTATCTGGATGAGAACAATGACCTGTGGGTTGGAACAAACGGCAAAGGTCTGTTTGTTATGAACAACAAGGGTGGTTTTAGGCTGTTTGAAAGAACAGGGGACATTGGTTCCGATCAGATACAGGACATTACTATGGACAGGAACAATATATGGTTATCAACAACAAACGGAGCAATTGTCCTGGACCGTTCTACAGGCATCACAAAAAAAGTCTTTGATACGAACAGCGGGCTGCCCTACAGCAGCATCAGTAAAATACTCCTGACCCCTGACGGAACAGCATTTATAGGAACAGAGTGTGACAGGCTCTATTATATCGACAGGAATTTTAATGTAAAGAATAGCGATGCGATAATGTCAGGCAGCTTTAAGAATAAGATACTTTCACTGACAGAAGACAGTCACGGCGCCATCTGGCTTGCAACAGGGGGAAACGGGATATTCCGTTTTCATAATGATTCTATATCTTCAGTGACCAAAACGAATGACCTGATGTCGAACTTTTGCTACAGCATACTGGCTGATTCGGAGAATGAGATATGGGTAGGTCATTCAAAGGGTTTTTCAAGATATGATCCTGCTACAGGTTTAGTCAGGGTGTACGGGACAGAATATGCCAAAGGAGGTATCTGCAATCCTGATGCTATCGTTGAACTGCCTGACAAGAAAATCCTTATTGGAACCACGGAAGGTCTTATAGTGTATGACAGAACTAAGGACAGGAAGGAGAAAATGCCTCCATTTGCCAACATTAACTATATCACCATAAATGATGTCAGGTATCCGTTCAGGGAATCATACACCCTTCCTTACCGGAAATACAGGATAATGATTAACTATACTGGAATTCATTTCAGCAATCCTGAAAAAGTTTATTACAGTACATACCTGAAAAATTTCGATCCCGATTACAGCAAATTAACTACTTCAAGGGAAGCTTTATACAGTCTTGGTGATGGTCACTACAGGTTCAGCCTCATAGCTGTCAATGCAAGTGGTCTTTCCCAGGAAAATCCACTGTCATTCTCGCTAACCATTAAACCGCCTTTCTGGCGTACATGGTGGGCAATAATGATATGGATATTTACACTTTCGGCTATACTGGCATTTATAATAAGAGAGAGAGATAAAGCACAGAAGAAGATACAATTATACCTAGAGAAGGAACTGGAGGCACGCACGCGCACTGTGATGAAGCAGAAAGGGGAGATCGAGCTCCAGAATATTGAGATTACCGATAGTATTAATTATGCAAAACGTATCCAGACGAGTATCCTGCCCGATATTAACAAGCTGAAAGAAGCATTCAGCGATGCTTTCATGCTTTTTTATCCGCGTGATATTGTCAGCGGTGATTTTTACTGGTTCGATAGCCTTGGTGACGACAGGTTCATTCTGGTGTGTGCGGATTCCACAGGCCATGGCGTCCCGGGAGCTTTCATGTCAATGATAGGATCAACCCTCCTCCAGGATATTGTAACCCGAAAGAAGATAACAAAACCATCTGAGGTGCTTACAATGCTTGACAGGCAGATATTCTCAACTCTCAACCAGAATGAGGAAATGGGCGTCTCCAATGACGGGATGGATATGGTTGTTTGTGAGTTTAATACCCGGACACGTCATATCAGGTTCGCATCTGCCATGAGACCGGTGATAATCGTACTCGACGGAGAATCATATTACATTAAAGGCAACAGGTCTTCTGTGGGCGGTGAATCGATAGTGGAAAAATACTATGACGATCAGGAATATTACCTTAGTGAAGGAGATGTTGTCTACCTTTTTTCGGATGGTTTGCCCGATCAGTTTGGAGGGCCGGACGGCAAGAAAATGAAAATTGCACGACTGAAGAAGATCATAGAGCAGATATCCGGGTTGCCCATGACTGAACAGAATGAAATGCTGTCGAAGTTTTATTTCGATTGGAAGGGAAATTATGAACAGGTTGACGATATCCTGTTTATGGGTGTCAGGGTTTGATAATCAGTTGTTTTTGTAAACTCCGTTTTCCGAGACTATTATTTCACTTGTGGAATCAGTATTGCTGACATTCTCGGCCCTGTCCTTTATATAAAAATCATATCTGATTGTATCGGAAGGACTGTAAAAAAGATACATGAATGTTACTGAAACAGTACCCGTAAGTATCTTATTCTGTCCCTGCCTTTCAAGGTACGGTATCCTGTATGATGAGGGCTCGAGCGGGTCATTTTCCGGGGCCTCCACCATAACCCCGTTCTCTTTCCTGAAAAGTGTGAAAAAAAGGTTTGTGGTATCCAGTTGTATATCGGATGGTGCCTGCAGACCAAGATCACCGTCCCCGTCTTCAAAATAGAACTTTAACCTTCCCCCCTTGGCAACATTCCCGAGTAAATCAGTTGTGTCAAAAATGGTGAAACTTTTAAATTCAATATGAGGAGTTGCAGACAGCTGTTCAATTTTTTTACATGAGTCTGTAAAAACTACAAAAAGAACCAACGCTAACGGGTATATTATTTTCTTCATGATATCCCTCAGTTAAAATTGTCATTATACAAAAAACACGCCAGATTTTATCATTTTTTTCTTAAAAATATTCTTACAGGTACACCGAAGAAATCAAATTTCTCCCTTAACCTGTTTTCCAGGTATCTTTTATAAGGCTCCTTAACGTACTGGGGCAGGTTGCAGAAAAAGGCAAAGGAAGGAGTGTAAACAGGCAACTGAGTAATATATTTGATCTTAACATGTTTCCCTTTTAGTGAAGGTGGCGGATTGTTATCTATGACCTTCAGCATCACCTCATTAAGTTCAGAAGTACTTATTTTCCTGTTCCTGTTATTATTGACCCTGTCTATAAGTTCCAGCACCTTATGTATTCTCTGTTTATTGGTAGCCGATATAAACAATACAGGAAAGTCTATGAAAGGGGCAGTTTTTTCCCTAATGGTCTTTTCGAAGAGAACAGTTGTATTGTTATCTTTCTCAATCAGATCCCACTTATTTACGAGTATGATCATTCCCTTGTTATTCTTACGTATAAGGGATATTATGCTGAGATCCTGTGCTTCTATTCCCCTCGTTGCATCGATAAGCAACAGGCATATATCAGCAGATTCTATCGTTCTGACAGCTCTCATGACCGAGTAGAACTCAATATCTTCATTTACCCTGCTCTTCTTGCGTAATCCTGCTGTATCAACAAGAAGGAAATCATGATGGAATTTATTATATCTTGTGTAAATAGAATCTCTTGTTGTACCAGCCACCGGGGTCACAATATTCCTCTCCTCTCCAAGCAGGGAATTAACAAGTGATGATTTGCCCACATTGGGTCTGCCTACGATCGCTACTCTCGCGAGATCGGGGATGATCTCCTGTTCATCGGATTTCATGGAAGCGGTTATCTCGTCAAGAAGTTCCCCGGTACCACTGCCGTTTATAGAGCTCAGCGGGAAATAATCTCCAAGTCCCAGACTGTAAAATTCAGTAGCCTCCAGTAATCTCTTTCCATTATCGACCTTGTTGACCACAAGCAATATTTTCTTTTCTGTTCTTCGGAGGAGTGATGCTACGGCACTGTCAAGCTCATGAATTCCATACGTAACATCAACCATGAAAAGTATTATATCAGCTTCTTCAATCGCCAGAACCACCTGCTTATTGATCTCTTCCTCAAAAACATCCTCGGAATTTCTAACATAACCACCGGTGTCTATGACTGAGAAATCCATGCCATTCCAGTTGGCAAGCCCGTAATTCCTGTCGCGTGTTACCCCGCTGGCTTCATCTACAATGGCTTCGCGTGTCCCGGTTAGCCTGTTGAAAAGGGTTGACTTACCAACATTGGGTCTTCCTACTATTGCAACAATCCTGCTCATAAAAACTCTCAGTTATTACCTGTATCCAAATCTCTTCAGTACCGTCGGTTTGTTTCGCCAGTCTTTGGTAACTTTAACATACAACTCAAGGAAGACTTTTTTCCTGAAGAAATCTTCCATGTCGTGCCTGGCTTCAGTACCCACTCTCTTTAACATTGTTCCCCTGTGACCTATGATTATTCCTTTCTGGCTTTCACGCGTCACATGTATCAATGCCCTTATATTTAAGATATCTTTTTCCTCCCTGAAGTTTTCAATTTCTATTTCAACGGAGTAGGGTACCTCTTTCTTGTAATTCAGAAGAATCTTTTCCCTAATAATCTCAGATGCAAAAAATCTTTCATACTTGTCAGTCAGCTGATCTTTCGGAAAATAGGGAGGGTTTTCCGGCAGCTTTTCAAGTATCGCTTTAAGAAGGACATCAAGATTGAAATTATTTAAGGCGGAGACAGGTATTATCGGTGATCCCGGGAAAATGTCATGCCACGATTCAACCAATGTCTCCAGTTCAGCCTGGTTGGTCAGGTCTATCTTATTTACAGCAATTATAACATCAATACCTGATTCTTTGATCTTTTGAGTGTACTCCGGTCCTGCTGCAGATCCTTCAGTAACATCCGTCACATACAGTATCACATCGGCATCGCTCAGGGCAGTGTTGACAAGTCCCATCATTGTTTCCTGGAGCTTGTATTTTGGTTTCAGTATACCCGGGGTGTCGGAATAGACTATCTGAAAATCATCTCCGTTGACAATGCCCAGTATCCTGTGCCTTGTTGTCTGGGCTTTTGATGTAATGATAGACAGCCTCTCTCCAACAAGGGCATTCATTATCGTTGATTTACCCACATTGGGATTACCCATAATATTTACAAAACCTGCTCTGTGATTCATAACTTTCTGCTAAAATATACCGCGTTTAAGCATGCTCACTTCTTTTTCACTGAGGTACCTCCATTTACCCCGCCGGACATTCTTTTTCGTAAGTCCCGCAAAGTAGACCCTGTCAAGTTTCCGGACCTTGTAACCGAGTGTTTCAAACATGCGCCTTATCACCCTGTTTTGTCCTGAATGAAGCTCAATACCTATCTGGCTGTGGTCTTCTTCATCGGCATACGAGACAGCATCGGCTATTACTGTTGTGCCTTCAAGTTCAATACCCTCAGTGAGCCTGAAAAGATCATTTTTTGAAACAGAACGGTCAAGGAAAACATGGTATATTTTTCTCTTTTTATACCTGGGATGAGTCAGCTTCCCTGCCAGATCACCGTCATTGGTCAGAAGAAGAACACCCGTTGTAGCCTTGTCAAGCCTTCCAACAGGATATACCCTTTCAGGAAAATCCTTGCCAATAAGCTCCAGTACCGTATGTTCGGCGTGAGGATCCTCAACAGTCGTAACATAGTCCCTGGGCTTATTCATAAGGATATAGACTTTTTTTTCAGCAGACAGCTTCCTTCCCCTGAACCGGACATCATCATTATACCTTACCCTGATGCCAAGCTCGGTTACGATTTTCCCGTTTACCGAAACCAGTCCGTTCTTAATATGTTCATCAGCATCCCGGCGTGAACATAATCCGCTGTTGGCTATAAATCTGTTCAGCCTGATATAGATATCTTCATTTTTCTTCCCACTGGCTGCTTTATTTACCGGCCTGCCTGTTTTTTTCTGTGCAGGCCTTTTTATTTCCGGTCTGTTGTTCCTGTTTCCTGACCGTTTGTAGCCACTGTTGCTGTTCTCCATATTGCTTAATTATCAGGACGCAAAGGTACAATTATTTAGTTATATATGATTTGGTGTTTTTTTTGCAACTTTGTAATCGTGAAAATCTAAATAATCGTTATGGCACTAATTAAATCAATCTCAGGAATAAGAGGAACAATAGGGGGTAAACCAGGGGAAAACCTGACTCCGGTCGATATAGTCAAATTTGCGGCAGCATTCGGTACATGGGTAATTCAGAGACATAATAAGCCAGTCATCACTATGGTTGTGGGGCATGATGCAAGGAGATCCGGAGCTATGGTCAACAGCCTGGTAATATCTTCACTTAGAGGACTTGGAATAAATGTTACTGATCTTGGTATGGCTACGACGCCTACAGTGGAGATGGCTGTAACAGGACTGGGAGCCGACGGCGGTATAATAATTACTGCAAGCCATAATCCGGCAGAATGGAATGCTCTTAAGCTGCTCAATGAAAATGGGGAATTCCTTTCGGCGGTTGACGGGAACCGGGTGCTTCAGCTGGCGGAGATGGAAGAATTCGATTTCGCAAAAAATGGTTTGGAAGGATCGCTGGTGGTTGATGAAAGCTGGGGCAGAAAGCATATCGAAAGCATTAAGGAACTTGACCTGGTTGATCCTGAAACAATAGCGGATGCGAATTTTACTGTTGCCATAGACGGCATCAATTCGGTAGGGGGGATAATTCTTCCTGTGCTCCTTAATGAGCTGGGAGTGAATAAAATTGTTGAACTTAATACGATTCCTGACGGTAGTTTTGCACATAATCCCGAGCCACTGCCTGCAAACCTGGGAGATATATCTGACCTGGTTGTGAGAGCAAAAGCAGATATAGGCTTTGTTGTTGATCCCGATGTTGACAGGCTGGCAATTATTTGCGAGGATGGAACCATGTTCGGTGAAGAATATACTCTTGTTGCTGTTTCAGATTATGTCCTGGGTAATACACCGGGAGATACAGTTTCAAATATGTCATCAACAAAGGCACTGAAGGATGTTACCGAGAAATATGGCTGCAGTCATTTTTCATCAGCTGTGGGAGAGGTTAATGTTGTTGAGGAGATGAAGAGCAGGAATGCAGTTATCGGAGGAGAAGGCAATGGGGGCGTTATTTATCCTGCCCTTCACTATGGCAGAGATGCTCTGGCCGGCATTGCTCTGTTTCTTTCGCACCTTGCAAAGACCAAAAGGAAGGTCTCTGAACTTAGGCGGTCCTACCCAGATTATGTTATAGCAAAGATGAGACTCTCTCTTTCGCCTGATACTGAGTTCAGTAAGATCACGGATTCGGTAAAAAAACAGTTTCCCGGGCACAGGGCGGATGAAAGGGATGGCCTCTGGATTGATCATCCATCCGGATGGGTGCAGATCAGAAAATCCAATACGGAACCGATAATGAGAATTTACGCTGAAGGTAGGACAGCTGAAGAGGCTGAAAATCTTGCTAATACAGTCATTGAAATTGTTAAAAAATCATAATTAGTTAAATATTTCAGATTTTATCCGGAATAAATCACCGTTTACCGGTGTCAAAAAGTCAGTAGGGCAAAAAGCAATGATGTTAAATATTGTTAATGGCTAATAAAGGGAATCCCTTTTTAATACTTTTGTGCCTGATTTAATTAATCAGTCAATAATTTTTAAAACAGATGAACCGAGCATGTTTAAAAAATTTAGAATACATGGGTAAAATATACATTACATGCGAGCTGCATCATAATTTTATAACAAAATTCATTTTATAATGAAAAAAACGATATTTATTTCCGCAATTGTCGCAGTAGTAGCGATCATAGCTTTGATCATTATTAACAGGGTGGCTGCAAAGAAAGATATAGTTAACCTGTATTCCGAAGCTAAGAAAGGGGAATTTGATATTATTGTCACGACAACAGGGGAGCTGGAAGCAAAAAATTCCACCGATATTACCGGACCTGATTTTCAACAGAGCAGGAACCTGAGGGCTATGGACATTCAGATCACCGATATGGTGCCTGAAGGAACCGAGGTAAAAAAAGGTGATTATGTTGCAACACTTGACAGGACCCAGTTTGATAACACACTGAAAGATGAACAGGACAGGCTTACAACATACGAGACCAACCTGGAGATGAAGCAACTCGATACTGCAGTAACACTCAGTAACCTCAGGGACAATATAAAGAACCTCAGGTTTTCAGTGGAAGAAGCAAACATAACTCTTCAGCAGTCAAAGTATGAACCTCCGACAACCATCAGGCAGGCAGAAATAGCTCTCGATAAGGCTAAACGTTCCCTGGATCAGGCTATCAGGGGTTATTCACTGAGGGTGGAACAGGCCAAGTCGGATATGCGTACGACCAGGACACAGCTAACAGAGCAGCGCCAGAGGGTCAATGACCTGCAGACAGTCCTCTCCAAGTTTGTTATTACAGCTCCGGCTGACGGCATGATCATATATAAGAGAGACAGGATGGGTAACAAAAGGAAGGTGGGGTCTTCTATAAGTCCATGGGACAATGTAGTTGCAACTCTGCCCGATATGTCATCCATGATTTCCAAAACATATGTTAACGAGATAGATGTCAGTAAGGTAAAGACCGGACAAAAGGTTGAAATAGAGGTGGATGCTTTCCCTGATAAGCAATATACGGGAGTTGTGACAAGTGTGGCAAATATAGGAGAACAGCTGCCTAATGCCGATGCCAAGGTGTTCGAGGTTATTATTGATGTAAATGAATCGGACCCTATCCTGAGGCCTTCAATGACAACCGGTAATAAAATCGTTACAAAAACTCTTGATGATGTAACTTTCATACCGCTCGAGTGCGTTCAGACAGGAACTGACAGTATTCCTTTTGTCTATACCAGGAAAGGTACAAAACAGATAGTGGTGCTTGGTGAATCAAATGAGAATAATGTTGTTGTTGAACAGGGTATTAAACCCGGTGAGAAGATATACCTCAGCACACCTGAAAAACCTGATAAATTCAAACTGGTCGGCACCGAGCTGATTGCCACAATAAAAGAACACGAGAAGGCCAAGAAGGAAGCTGAGGAAAATGCACGCCAGGCAGCTGAAAGAGAGAGGGAGAGAGGCAGCCAGATGGAAGGAAGAGGTGACAGGAACATCACACCTGAAATGATGCAGAGATTCCGTAACATGCGGAATTCCGGACAGGGACCAGGCCAGCAGGGTGTGGGCCGCCAGGGTGATACTGCAGCTATGAGGCGTAACATGAATAACCAGGGTATGCAACCGGGAACTCAAAGAGATACCTCTGTGAGAAGGAGAATGCCGGCACAGCCCGGGCAGCAGAGACAAAACTAACTGGGATTTGGATGCTTTACTTGTCAGAAATAATCAATTAAACTGAAATATAATGTTCAAATTTATCCTACGATATTTCCACGATATAGAAATTGCCGTCGAATCAATTATCTCCAATAAGCTGAAGTCGATGCTTACAGCCCTGGGTATAATATTCGGTGTTGCTGCTGTTATTGCAATGCTTGCTATCGGTAAAGGAGCCAAGCAGGAGATAATGGAACAAATGAAAATGGTTGGTGTGAATAACATCCTTATCAACCCTGTAATCCCGGATAAGTCTTCTTCGACAAATGAAGGCGAAAAACAACAGAAGAAATTCTCGAGGGGACTGAGCCTTCTCGATGTTGATGCTATAAGGGAGACAATACCTTCTGTTAAGAGGATCAGTCCAGAGATCTCGTTCAACTCAACAGCTGTGCTCAACGGTATTAAGTATACCGCAAAGCTGGTTGGAGTTTCAAACGACTACTTCTACCTGTATAACCTGCCGCTTGTAGCCGGTGCTTTTTTCAACCAGTACCAGGAGGATAACGGTATCCAGGTATGTATTATAGGAGCCAATATAAGGGCTAAGTTCTTCAGTAAGATTGACCCACTTGGACAGTATATCAAGTTCAACGGTATATGGCTTAAGGTGATAGGGGTACTGCAGAAAACCAACGTAAGCCTTACGGGTTTTGAAGAAAAGGGCGTAAATGTTTATAATGATAATATCTACATACCTATCAATACAATGTTGCTGCGTTATCAGAACAGGGCTCTCCTTAATACAAAACTTGTTTCTGAAGCCTCTTCGCTCCAGTTCTTCAGAGGACCGGGAATGGCCAGGGTAGTGAACAGTAGTTCAGATGCTTCCAGCAATACAGAAACTAACTATAACCAGCTCGACAGGATCGTAGTGCAGGTGAATGAGACTGAACAGCTCGCCCCAACAACTGAAATCCTGAGCCGTATGCTTACAAGGAGACATTCGGGCGTTAAGGATTTTGAGATCACTGTCCCTGAATTACTACTTAAGCAACAGCAGCGAACAAAAGATATATTTAACATTGTCCTTGGAGCTATCGCCAGCATATCATTGATTGTGGGAGGGATAGGTATCATGAATATTATGTTTGCTTCTGTGATGGAGAGGATAAAAGAGATCGGTACCAGGATGGCTATTGGCGCCAAGAAGATGGATATTGTCGTGCAATTCCTTGCTGAAGCTGTTCTTATAAGTGTTACCGGTGGCTTTATAGGAGTATTCTTCGGGGTTATTATGGCTAAACTAATTGAGCAGATAGCCGGCATTATGACCATTGTCTCCTTCTTCTCCGTGTTTATTGCTTTTGGTGTGTCAGCTGCTGTAGGAGTCATATTTGGTTACTCGCCGGCAAAGAGAGCTTCCGAGAAAGATCCGATCGAATCATTGAGATATGAATAAATTATTTAAAATGAAGAAATACCTTTTACTATCAATAGTTGCTGTGCTTCTGTTTTCAGCCGGAACGATCAATGCACAGGAAATAAAAAAGCTAACATTTGACGAAGTTATCAGGCTGGCAGAAGAACAGTCGACCAACGCGTTAATAGCAAAGCACAGGTTCAGATCAAGTTACTGGCAATACAGGTCATTCAAGGCACAGTTCCTTCCTTCTCTTACCCTGTCAGGAACAACCCCCGACTTCAGCAACGGACTCGATAAGATATATAACTCTCAGACCGATCAGTATGAGTATAAGGGGAATAACACAATAAGTAACCTTGGTTCACTGTCTCTTTCACAGAATATCGGGGTAACGGGTACAGTTATTTCTCTCAGATCGGACCTCACACTTTTTAAGGATAGACAGAAAGGTCTTCCCACAAATTATATCACCGACCCGATAAGTATCAATATTACCCAGCCTATACGTATGTATAACTCTCTTAAATGGGAGAAGAAAATTGAGCCGGTAAGATATGAAGCCGCAAAGAAAACATATCTCTCCAATATGGAGGATGTTCATATAAATGCAGTAAGGAACTTTTTCGCACTGGCACTGGCACAGATTAACAAGCAGATTTCAGAGATGAACTATTCCAATGCTGATACTCTGTACCGTATTGCCCAGGGAAGATACCAGCTGGGAACCATTGCAGAGGACGAATTGCTGCAGATGCAGTTATCGTGGCTTAATGCCGAGACTGCAAGAAAACAGGCCGATATGAACCTGCGTGACCGTGAGATAAGACTTAGGTCTTTTCTCGGATACAATGAGAATGTAAGCATAGAACTTATTCTTCCCACACAGGTGCCCGATCTGCAGGTCAATATGCAAAAAGTACTTGAACTGGCGATGGCCAATAACCCGGAGATACTTACTCAACAGATCAATGTGCTTAATGCCCAGAGCAATGCCGCCCAGGCAAAAGCCGAAAAAGGTCTTAATGCAAGCCTTACAGCATCACTGGGATATTCCCAGCAATCGACTGATTTTAATGCAGCATATAACAATCTTAGTAATTCACAGAGAGTTCTCATTGGCTTTACCCTGCCTATTCTCGACTGGGGAATGGCCAGGGGACGATACCAGATGGCAAAATCGAGTCTCGAACTGGCGGAGGTCCAGTCAAAACAGGCTCTAATTGACTTCCAGCAGAACCTTTTCCTCGATGTGGAACAGTTCAACCTGCAAAAGAACCAGGTGGAGATAGCCGCAAAATCAGACACTGTAGCCATGAAGAGATATGAAGTTACCAAGCAAAGATTCCTGATAGGGAAGATAGCAGTCCTCGACCTCAATGATGCCGATAACAGGAAAGACCAGAACAGAAGAGCCTATGTGCAATCGCTTCAGGATTACTGGACATATTTCTACACTATAAGGCAGTTAACACTGTTTGATTTTCTCAACAATAAGCCCCTGGATACCAATTATGAGGAATTATTGAATTAATCAAATCAAGATCTCTCAGAGTTTAGAATTTATTTAATACGAAGCCCGTCTGAACGCCCGCCTGTACAACCTCAGTCGGACAGGGACTTCGTCCGGGCGGGCTTAGTGTACACTCTGAGTACCCACCCGAACGATGTTCAGTCGGACGGGCTTTGTGGTTAAACTGCTTTTAAACACCACTTCATAATAGAGTCGGAAGCAGTTAACCGGCTCTTCGGGTTTTCGGCAGATGATTTTTAAATCTTATGAAGTTACTGAACACGAAATTCGACAAAGTAAGTCGCGGAAAACATTAAGCAGCGACTCTTTTTAATATGGTAATTCCTGCTTTTAATATTGAGTGTATTTGCAAAAAATTTTTATCTTTGCGCCTCAATAAAGTAGAATTATAAATATTGTCGAAATAATTCCAAAAGTAAAGACAAATGCAGAATAAAGCAGCAATACTCATCCTTGCAATTGCATTGGGGGTAGTATCTATTTACCAGCTTTCTTTTACAGTGGCTACTTATAAGGTAACCAAGAATGCAAAGGAATATGCAAAGGGAAGCCTTGTTAAGGAAACCAATTATCTCGATTCAATTTCCGCTCTGCCCAAGGATAAATGGAGTTTCCTGGGTAATACATTTAAAGAATGCCAGAAAAAAGAGCTGAACCTTGGTCTCGACCTCAAGGGGGGTATGAACGTGATCATGGAAGTATCGGTAGAAGATATATTAAAGGCTCTGTCGAATTATAGTACTGACAAAAATTTTAATGCAGCACTGGCCCGTGCCAAACAGATGCAGACGCAAAGCCAGGCAGATTACCTGACATTGTTTTACAGGGCTTATCAGGAGATAGATCCTAATGCAAGACTTTCAGCAATATTCGGTACTGTTGAACTTAAGGACAAGATTAATTTCAACTCAACCAACGATCAGGTGATGAGAGTCCTTAACAGCGAAGTTGATGATGCCATAGACAATGCTTTTAATATTCTGAGGACAAGGATTGACCGTTTCGGTGTTGTTCAGCCTAATATTACAATGTTATCCACCAAGGGAAGGATACTGATAGAGCTCCCCGGACAGACAAACCCAAAAAGGGTCAGGGAACTGCTGTCAGGTACAGCGAATCTTGAATTCTGGGAAACATATGAGAACAGTGAGGTTATAGGTTATCTCTCAAAGGCAAACGACCTGTTGCGAGAGATACTTGCCAACAAGGATAACCAGAAGGCAAGCGATACCACTAAAACAGAGAATGCCGCTGCATCGGATACAACCAACAAGGATCAGTCCCTGCTCGACCTTATCGGCAAGGACACAACAAGTACGGAAGAAGCGACAACCCGGGAAGCCTTTACCAAACAGAATCCGCTGTTTGGCATACTCAGCCCCAGGGTGGATGCACAGGGACAACCATTGCCTTCATGTATGGTTGGATTGGCAGCTGCCAAAGACACAGCCAAAGTTGACTATTATCTTAAAATGAAACAGGTAAGGGCACTGTTCCCAAGGAATATTAAATTCCTGTGGAGCCAGAATCCTTACAAATATGATCCCACAAAATCGCTTTATGAACTGCATGCCATAAAGGTAACCACGCGCGACGGAAGACCTCCCCTGGACGGTGATGTCATAACTTCGGCAAGGACCTCGACAGGTGTCAATGGTGATGTAAAGGTCGACATGACAATGAATTCTGAAGGAGCCAAGACATGGGCAAGGATGACGCGTGAAAATATAGGGCGCTGTATTGCCGTTGTTCTTGATGGTTACGTAAGATCATACCCCAGGGTACAGAATGAAATAACAGGAGGTAGCACAGAGATAACAGGTGATTTTACCATAGAGGAAGCAGATGACCTGGCAAATATTCTTAAATCAGGTAAGATGCCGGCTCCTGCAAGAATAATATCCGACACTGTTGTTGGTCCTACACTTGGTAAAGAAGCCATTCATTCCGGTTTTGTATCATTTGTGATTGCGTTTGTCCTTGTACTGGCATTTATGATCTTCTACTACAGCAGGAGCGCCGGCTTGATAGCTAATATAGCACTTGTCGCCAACGTCTTCCTGCTGTTCGGGGTCCTGGCGTCGCTTAACGCGGTACTGACGCTACCCGGTATAGCGGGTATCGTCCTGACAATGGGTATGGCGGTGGATGCGAACGTTCTTATCTTTGAGCGTATAAGGGAAGAGCTGAGAGCGGGTAAAGGAGTAAAACTGGCGATCGCTGACGGTTATAAACATGCCTATTCCGCGATTATCGACTCTAACGTTACAACACTGCTGACAGGGGTTGTGCTTTATCTCTTCGGACAGGGTCCGATAAAAGGCTTTGCAACAACACTGGTTATCGGTATCCTTACCTCACTCTTCACAGCGATCTTCATAACAAGACTTATTTATGACAGTATGCTCAAAAAGAACAGGCAGCTGCATTTCTCAATAAAACTTACTGCTAACCTGTTCAAGCATACCAAAATCGATTTCATAGGTCTGCGTAAGTACTTTTATGTTCTTTCAGGAGTGGTCCTTTTGTCAGGTGTGGTCTCCCTTTTCGTCAAGGGACTTAACCCGGGTATCGATTTTACGGGTGGCCGTACTTATGTGGTACGTTTCGATGAACCTGTGACCACGGAAAGGGTAGCCTCACTGCTGACCCCTGAATTCGGAGAACTCCCACAGGTTGTGACCTACGGTAACGTGAACCAGGTCAAGATAACTACCAAATACAAAATTAATGAATCGGGTGTTGATGATGAGGTGGAAACAAAACTGTACGATGGTCTAAAGAGCATGCTTCCACCCAACACAACAAAAGAGGAGTTCCTCAGTAAATACCGTCAGAGCTCGGAAACTGTCGGACCGGTTGTTGCGGCCGATATAAAGATCAATGCATTCTATGCAGTAGGTATAGCTCTTGTTCTTATATTCTTTTATATCTTCATGAGGTTCCGTTACTGGCAGTATGGATTTGGTGCAGTAATGTCTCTTTTCCATGACGTGTTGCTTGTTATAGGTGTGTATTCCATCTTCTGGGGAATAATGCCTTTCTCCATGGAGATCGACCAGTCGTTTATAGCGGCGATACTGACGGTCGTCGGTTTCTCGGTGAACGATACCGTGATCGTCTTCGACAGGCTGAGGGAGTATATACCATTGTACAGGAAACGCCCCATGAAAGAGGTTCTTAATATGGCTATCAACTCAACTCTTAGCCGTACCATTAACACCACCCTTACCGTTATACTTACGATCGTGGCAATGTTTATTTTCGGAGGAGCCGTCATACGTGGGTTTATGTTCGCATTACTCATTGGTATCGGTACCGGCGTTTATTCTTCCGTATTCGTGGCCACAGCATTGATGTACGATACTTCTCACAAAGGGAATGCTGATGAGGATCCAAGAAAAAGAAAATCAAAGAGCTGACAGGCAGCTGTATATATAAAATAGAAGAGGGTGTCTCAAAAGGCACCCTCTTATTTTATGTACTAATGTTCATTTCTTTTTGTTCGTCCAAAAAGAAACGAACCAAAGAAAAAGGGCGCCGG
>Ga0315535_1000857_pt1 | contig 20897 bp, 16 predicted proteins | sample SalMarSW160220MG_2_FD_203092 | JGI IMG/M metagenome (GOLD analysis project Ga0315535, IMG submission 203092) | Salt marsh sediment microbial communities from the Plum Island Ecosystem LTER, Massachusetts, United States - Salt Marsh Sediment SW1602-20 ... | reverse complement strand
AGGCCGGGAAGCTACAGATCGGTTTAAAGGATTAGTGAAAGATATTCAGCCCATGCTCATAGAGATTCCCCTTGAGTTGGAGCCCCCTACCCTGGATGATTCGTCCAGCGATCTGGACCGGCTCAACCGTGGATTGAAAAAAACCGGATGTTGTGATGTTGACAGATTAAGTGTGGGAATTAAAGTCATGCGAGAATTAGCAACTGCTATACGGGAAGATAACTGGAACATCACCGCTTCTGTTGTGCGGAAAAAATGTTCAAATGAGATCTTGAATGTCAGACCTGGTAACGGCCAAGAAAAATTTTGGGGACTTGCCATAGATGTGGGCACAACCTCTATCGTGGTTTACCTTGTTGATATGACCGATGGTTCAATTATTGCCGCCACCTCGGGCCACAACAGACAGTCCGCCTGTGGAGATGATGTGATTAATCGGATTGTTTGCGCTGAAAAAGACGGGGTCGCCAAATTAAGTCGCATGGCCCTATCCACCATTAACAATTTAATAAACGAAGCACTTGCCAGTGTGGACGGAAATTTTAAAAATATTAAAAATGTGGTGATTTCCGGTAACACTACCATGACACATCTGCTTTTGAAAATCGAACCAAGGTATATTCGGCGAGAGCCTTATATTCCTTCGGTTTCAGAATATCCGATTTTAAAGGCCGGTGAAATCGGCATAAAAGCCAATCCCATTGCAGCGGTATTTATCATGCCCGGTCCGGCCAGCTATGTAGGTGGAGATATCGTATCGGGTATGATTTACTCAGGACTTCATCGCGAGGAGGCCTTAACCCTGTTTATTGATGTGGGGACCAATGGCGAAATCGTTCTGGGCAACCAGGACTGGCTGATGACAGCCTCTTGCTCTGCCGGTCCGGCATTTGAAGGCGGGGGGGTCCGCTGGGGCATGCGTGCAGAAGAAGGAGCCATTGAAAAAGTATCCATTGATCCGGAAACCCTTGAACCGACGTTTTCCACAGTTGGCCATGTCTCGCCTCGCGGCATTTGCGGCTCCGGCATGATCGATTTAATATCCGAAATGTTGTTAACGGGTATTATCGGCCAAGACGGAAAGTATAAAATCGATCAAAATCATCATAGAATGAAGCATGATGGTAAAGATTTATCCTATATCATAGCATTTGCGGATGAAACGCCGATGCAAGAGGACATTGTCTTTACCGAAGTCGATATTCACAGTTTAACGTTGAGCAAAGGAGCTGTATATGCCGGATTTATGGTTCTTTTGGAGCAGGCGGGGCTCGATTTTTCTATGATAGACAGAATGCTAATCACCGGCGGATTCGGTCAGTATCTTAATGTTGAAAAAGCGATCACCATCGGTCTGCTTCCGGATATAGACATCAATAAATTCAAATACTTAGGTAACAGCTCAATTGCCGGCGCTTATATGGCCCTGCTTTCAGATGACTACAGAAATGAAGCTATTAAGGTCTCAAATAGCATGACCTATATAGATTTTAGTAGTAACAGCCGGTTTATGGATGAATTTACATCGGCACTTTTTTTGCCGCATACCAATCTTAACGCATTCCCGAGTGTAAAAATAAAACAGGGAAATTAAAAAGCCATATCCGTTTCCCATACGTTACCTACCAGATCGGGCACTGGCTTGAGAGTGGGTTTTCCAGGCTGCCATCCGGATGGGGTTGCTTGCGTGCCCTGCTGTCTCGTAGAAAAGGCCCCTTAAGCCTTACATATGGAAGCCTCCGACTCGTGCAAGATGATCATATATGATTGACCTTGTGTAAACAATTGCTACAGTCATTGCATAAAAAGCTACAATCATATAAACAATTGATATTACATTCAAATATAATATTATTCACGTTGCATTGCTTTAATGTGTAGCCGAATTAATCATATTCGTTTCTTCCCGTAGCTCCTCTTTTTTTAATTCAGCGAACAAGTATTAACAAAAACATAATGATTTCAATAGGAAGAGATCAAAGCAATCCATCTGCTGGTATGTGGCATTTTTATTGCAACTCAAAAAACCAACATGGATCATCAGTTAACGTGAGAGGAGGCCGCTAAAATGAAAACTATAGAAGCCAAAGATCAAAAAGGAAAAAAGAAGCGGGTGATAGGATTCCAGGTGGTTGAAGATGAATGTATTTGGATGAAGGCCGGAATTGTCAATTTCCGGTTATGTGATAATGCCTATGATTGCTACAATTGCCCCTTTGACAAGGGGATGCGGCGTACAATGGAATCCGGACGCCAGACCGGAACAGAACGAAAAGAACCCTCGTGGGTTGAGCATTTAAAAACACGGTATCAGGGATCGGAACGACCGTGCCGGCATTATTTAACCGGACGTATCGATGCCCCGAAGATCTGCCCGATGAACTACGAATGTTTTCACTGTACGTTTGATCAGATCCTGGATGAACTCGATTTTGAGCAACTCCAAAATCCTCCCGTCTACAATTTAGCGTCAGGGTATCGAATGGCCGACGGCTATTATTATCATATGGGCCACCATTGGGCGCGTTTCGATCACGGCGGAAGACTCAGGGTGGGATTTGATGATTTTTTGGTAAAATTATTCGGTGGATTGGAATTTCTTGCCCTCCCGCCCCTGGGAACCACGTTGACAAAAGATCAGGTGGGATTGACCTTCGGTCGAGAAAACCATAAAGCCGCATCCCTGTCCCCGGTAACCGGTACGGTTCTGGCGGTGAACCACAAGGTTCGGGAGCATCCGGAAATCGCCCATGAGGATCCATACCATGAGGGATGGCTATACATACTGGAACCGGATATGCCGAAAAAAAATCTAAAGGGGCTCTATTATGGCAATGAGAGCATTCAGTGGATGGAACAAGAGAGCCAGAACCTATTGAATCTCATGGGACCGGAATATGAAGAACTGGCAGCCACTGGTGGTCAGCCCATTGGCGACGTGTTCGGTAATTTTCCCGAGCTGGGATGGGAGTTACTGGCAAAGACCTTCCTCAGAACCGAGAAGATTTAGGCGAAGAAGACGATCTTTTAGATAAGTTGAGCAGTACCTGCAAAGATAAATGGGGGTCTCATCCAGGTCTTGGATACCTCCTGAGAAATGCATGAGGCAGTTTTTTTCCCGGCAATGGAAAAGATTGAAAAGATGGCCTAATTCATGAAGCGCAACTTTCGCCGCCCTTTCAAAAATGAGTGACGATGGGGAGGGGTGGCCATCTGGATTTTTGTCCAGTCTGAACAGGGAGACCAGTGCGAATTTTCCCCCCTGTTTGGCCTCGCCGAACACGTAAGTAAAAATGGGAACAAAGAGGTCCAGATTAAGAACACCGATAACCTTATCATGGCCTTTAAACTGAACAGACTCGAATGCTTTAAGAATAATGCCCGCATCATACTGAAACCGTCTTTCATCAAAAGCATAGTCAGGATGTCCCAACGGGGGCAGGATCTGTACGGAAAGTTTATAATAGCCGGAGATATGGGCCGCGATAACCTTTAAGGCAATCTCGGGAACTTCTCCAAGTGGAACTACGCCGACCGGTTTTTTCTGTGATCTCATGAAAAATCGGGTTAACTCCTCCTTTCCAAATTAAGCCGTTTAATCTTTTTATGCAAAGTCACCCGGTTGATTTCCAGGGCTTTGGATGCCTGAGTCACATTCCAGTTGTATTCTTCAAGGATCTGTTGAATATGCTGCTTTTCAACTTCTTGCAGGGACAGAGGCCTTGATAAGGGTGCGGGAGAAGACCGAAGGAAAGCAAAATCCTTAATCCCGAGTGTCCGGGATTGAGAAAGCACCACAGCTCTTTCAACGGCATTCTCCAGTTCCCTGACATTTCCCGGCCAATCATAGCGTTTTAAGAGTTCCGTTGCATCACGGGTGACGCGATCCACCTGTTTTGTGGTTTCATGCCCGTACTTTTCAAGAAAATGGCGGATTAATAAGGGAATGTCCTCTTTTCTTTTCTTTAGCGGGGGAATGTCAATCATGATGACATTAATTCGGTAAAAAAAATCCTCTCTGAAAGAGCCGTCCGTAATTCCTTTCCCCAAGTCTTGGCTGGTGGCTGAAATGAGTCGAAAATCCACATCAACCGGCTCTCTGCTCCCGATACTGGTTATCTTCTTTTCTTCCAGAACGCGCAGCAGATCGATCTGCATTTTTGGGCTGATTTCTCCAATTTCGTCAAGGAACAGGGTCCCCCCAGAAACCACTTCCAGAAACCCCTTACGGGCATGGGTTGCTCCGGTAAACACCCCTTTCTGATGTCCAAAAAGCTCGCTTTCCAGCAGGGTATCCGGTAGCGCACCACAGTTGATTGCAATAAAGGGAAGATGGGCTCGACGGCTTTTTGCATGTATGGCTTTTGCAACCAACTCCTTCCCGGTACCGGTTTCCCCGAGCAACAATATAGAAGAATCGCTCTGGGCAACCTCCGGGATCAGGTCAAAAATATGCTCCATGGCGGGAGACTGTCCGATAATGTTATCAAACCGGGTAATTTTCTCCAAACGCCCTTTCATATAGTCGTGCTCGAATAAAAGTTTCTTTTGATGCGATGCTCTTTCCATCACGAGAGCAAGCTGATTCGGCTTGAAGGGCTTAAGCAGGTAGTCGCTGGCCCCGATTCGCATGGCTTTTACCGCTGATTCAATGGAACCATATGCAGTGATAATAATAACGATGGTATCAGGATATTCCGTCTTTACCTTTTCCAGCAGTTCTATGCCATCCATTCCGGGCATTTTTATATCCACAAACAAGAGCTGAAAAGGGTATTTTTCCAATTTATCCAACGCTTCAAAGCCCGATGACGCGGTTTCCACCACATAGCCATATTTTTTAAACCAATGGAAAAGGGATTCCCGGACGATTTCTTCATCATCCACAACCATGATGCTCATCTTGTCATCCATAGGCGTCCTCCATCACATGACTCAAGAGGTTAATGGGCAGGAAAATTTAAAATAAATGAGGTCCCCTCTCCTACCTTGGTGTTTACTTTAATGTGACCTCCATGATTTTTTATGACACCATAGACGATAGACAGCCCCAGGCCGGTAGCTTCCCCTGCTTCCTTTGTCGTGAAAAACGGATCATAAATGTGATCAAGGGTTTCCTCAGGGATTCCGTATCCGGTGTCGCGAATTTCTATACAAGTATTGTTTTTGCTATCGAGTTTGGAAAGTATATAGAGTTCTCCCCCCTTTGGCATGGCTGAGATGGCGTTGAAAATCAAGTTTAGAAAGCATTGCTGCAATTGGTTGGCATCTCCTTTTGCCCGTAAAGGTTTTGGAGATAGGTTGGGTATGAGTTGAATATTTTGTAGTTTCATTTTATGTCGAGTCAATGTTAAGACTGCCTCGATAATTTCGTTAAAATCTAAATCCTTATATTCCAGGTTCTTATATTCCAGGCTATATTCGTGGGAAAACGAGAGAAGGCCGGAAACGATTTCGCCACATCGTTCCAATTCTTTGGACATGAACGCAAGATGTTTTTTGAACTGTTCCAGGTCGTTAGAACTGGGATCGCCTTCAGCAAGGATTTCCTGCATCAAATGGCTGAACATTAATAATCCCTGAATGGGATTGTTGATTTCGTGGGCGCAACTGGCCGCCAGTTTGCCCAGCGAGATCATGCGATCTTCCTGGATCAGTTTTTGAAGATCAGACTTTAATTCCTTGACCCGCTTATCCCATCGATGTGAAAATTCCTCTGTAATATCCCTGAACACCTCGATAATCTGAAATATTTCACCACTTTCATTTCTTAAAGGATACGTGACGATATTGTAAAAGGAGGGTCGATCTCCCGAACCGGGATACTCGTGCAGGACGTAAGAAGATATGCCGGTTCTCAAAGTTTCCACCATGGGGCATTTCATCTCGGGCCTACAGCTCGAACAGGGTGCATTAAATCCATAAGAAATTTTATAACAGTATGCTCCGGTAACCTCTTCTTTGGACTTGTTGACCATCTTTAAATAAGCTTCATTTGTTTCAGCAATTGTAAAATCTGTATTTAAAATCATTATTGCAGCCGTGCTCTGCTGGATAAGAAAGTCTGAGAACATCTTTTCAACGATCAACTGATGCTCTGTTAATTGCAAGCGCTGGTCAATCATGAAAAAATTTCTTAACAACCTTCCGATGTTGTGTTCCAGAACTCCGACACCTTTGGGTCTGAGGCGTATGATCTCCAGCAGGACCTCTTGGCTGCCGGTAAGCTCAAGGATACTGTCCAGCTGTTTGATTTTAAAAAGATCTTCGAAGTTATTTGTGGTATATATTCCCAGCTTTTTGGCCAGAACAAATCCTTCGGCCTCCGGGTTGATGTCGCAGACACCGACGATGTTAATATCCAGAAAAGGAAAACGTTCATCATAGAGAAGCTCTATGAAGTATTTACAGGCTCTGCCTCCGCCCACAATCGCCAGATTAACGGTATGGGCAATCACATTGGTCAAAAAAGGCAATTTCCCCGTACGATATGTTCTCTTTTTATTCTTTGCTTTCATAATCTAACCCCACCGAATATATATCGCTCAATTTCCAACCGGTCAAGCCGAAACCAAATTTTCCATTATTTTAAGGTTCCAGAATGTTGTGAATTCTGTATATCTTTTGCCGAAAATCCCTATGCAAGTACCTCTGACAAATTTTTTAACCTTTTCACAATACTCCGAAAATATCAGTTTTTGTTGAGGTAAAAATGTGAATACTCGGTTGACTTCCGATGGGGGGTATGATTGATTGTTAAGGTGTTCGGCACAAGCCCATGGAATTTTTAAATGTGCCGATATGGAGCGTGATATGGATAAAAATACTCAGAATGATTATTTGCTCAAGGCCATTGGTGCGTTCAACAGAAGGTTCATGGTGATTTCGCCGGAATACAAAATCCTGGCGTCAAGCTCAAAGCTTAATGGAATAATCGATTCTGAAATTATCGGGCAACACTGCTACAAAGTATTATACGGCCGTTCCTTGCCCTGTATTAATTGTTCCATAAAAGAGGCCAAGAATAAAAGAAGACCCGCTTTAACACCCAAGCAGGAAAACTCTGTAGATCTGGATGAAATGCCGTGTTATTATGCGTATCCAATCTTTTCAGGAGAAGATATTGAAGCCTTTGTCAGCATGGATTTTGATATCCCCACCAGAGGAGGACTTGAAGAGAAGCTGAACCGCTCCAATGCCTTTTTGCGAAATCTCATTTTCAGCTCTGTGGACTGCGTTATTGCCGCGGATAAAAAAGGCAAGATTCTTATTTTCAATGATCCCGCCGGTAAGGTTTTCGGATACACTGAAGATGAAGCCCTCGATACTCTAAATGTTCGTAATATTTACCCCGGAAACCAAGCGTTTGAGGTTATGCGAAACCTTAGAAGCGAGGAATACGGCGGAAAGGGAAAACTCAAATTATATCAAACGGATGTTATAACCAAAAACGGTAAAACCATCCCCATCAAGCTCAATGCATCCATAATTTATGAAAAAGACCGGGAAGTGGCAACCATCGGTTTTTTTCACGATCTTCGTGAACAACTTCGAATGAAAGATGAGTTGGAAAAAACCCAACTTCAGCTCCTGCAGGCGGAAAAGATGTCTTCTTTGGGAAAACTGGCCGCAGGCGTCGCCCACCAATTAAACAACCCTCTGGGAGGAATTACGCTGTTTGCCAAGCTCATCCAGGAAGAATATGACTTGGAAGAAGGGGCCAAAGAAGACTTAGAACGCATTCTGAAGGACGCCCAAAGATGCCGTGAAACGGTGAAGGAACTGTTGGAGTTCACGCGACAGACCCGCCATTTAATGCGACCCCATAACGTCAACGAAGCGATTTCCCGAACCCTGTTTTTGCTCGAAAACCAGGCCCTGTTCCAGAATATAGATATCGTAAAAGATCTGGACGCGTTACTTCCCCCGGTACAGGCTGATATTCAGCAACTGAACCACTTATTTATGAACATCATTCTCAATGCCGCCCAGGCCATGGAAGGAAAAGGGAAACTCACGGTAAAAAGCAGTCTTTTGCCGGATACAGACAGAATTTGCATCGAGATATCCGATACCGGTGTGGGAATACCTGAAGAGATTCTTCCCCAAATTTTTGAGCAATTCTTCACCACCAAGGAAGAGGGAAAAGGAACCGGTCTGGGTCTCAGTCTGGCCTACAGTATCGTGAAAAATCACGGCGGCAATATCACGGCAAAAAGCACGCCGGGACAAGGAGCGACATTTTTTATTGAACTTCCCGTTGCAGACAAGAACAATCAAGGAGAAGATAGTGGAGATAACACCTGACGCCACAATATTGGTTGTGGACGATGAAGCGGATATCCGGGATGCGTCTGAACGAATTCTTACCCGAATCGGTTTTCAGGTTCTGAAGGCATCGCGAGGGGATGAGGGGCTGGCTTTACTGGAGAAGGAGAAAGCCTCCATTGTGCTTTTAGATTTGAAGATGCCGGGCATGGACGGACTGGAGGTTCTCAAACACATTCGTGTGATGGATGAAACAATTCAGGTCATTGTGATCACCGGATACGCCACGGTAGAAACCGCCATTGAAGCCATGAAGCAAGGCGCTTACGATTTTATTTCCAAACCCTTTGAGCCGGATCAGTTACGTATTGTGGTGAATCGCGCTTGGGAAAAGATCAGCCTCAGGCGGGAGGCTGAAAAGCTGGAGGAGGAAAGAAGACGGACGCTGTCTGATCTGGATACAGAGAAAAGCCGGATTCATACTATTTTAGAATCTTTTCCCAGTGGTGTGGTTGTAACAAATTCCAGGGGCCAGGTGGTCTTGATGAATCCGGCCTTCAGACAACTTCTCGATCTTGACCCCGGCCTGAAAACCGGCAACCCCATAGAAGACTATGTTCCGGATAAAAAACTGTGTAATCTTGTAACGGAAATCTCTCAGGGGAAGCATATAGACTTCGATGATATTCCGGATTACGAGTTTTCTCTTTCAGATGAAAAATATCTCATGGCAACCGGGCAGCCGGTTTTAGGTGAGAGGAAGGAATGCCTTGGAGCCGTTCTAAATGTTGTTGACATCACCGCCCTGAAGCTTTTGGATCAACTTAAATCGGAATTTGTGGCAAAGGTTTCCCATGAACTGCGATCACCGCTTTCAACAATTCACGAGCAGCTTGCCCTGGTAATCAGGGATATGGTCGGTGAAAACGTTGCACAAGACCAGCATATACTTTCCCGTGCCAAAGAAAAAACAAAAGGATTGATTGCGTTGATCGGAGATCTTCTGGATCTTTCCCGTATCGAGGAAGGGATTATCTGCCATGAGCCCCAACCGGTCCGGATCGAAGATCTCCTTGCAAACATAGTAGACTTTTTAAAAACCGGGGCAAGAAAAAAGAGCCAGTCTATTTCGCTTGAACTCCCAAAAGAACCGCTTCCCGAGCTCACGGCCGATCCCATTGCTCTGGAAAGCATCTTTGGGAATCTTATCACCAATGCCATTAATTACACTCAGGACGGCGGAAAAATTAGAGTGGAAGTTGATATGGCCGGAATCAACGTACGCGTAAAAATTAAAGATAACGGGTTTGGTATAGCAGATAAATATCTGGATAAGATTTTTGAAAGATTTTACAGGGTCAAAGACGAAAAGACCAGATACATTACAGGAACCGGCCTTGGGCTGCCCATCGTAAAGGGACTTATAGATTCAATGGGCGCCCTTATTAATGTGGAGAGCGCTCCCGGAAAGGGAACAGAATTTAAGGTTCTTCTTCCGATTAAAGCCAAGCCTCCAGGATAGGGAGCATTACCGATTTGTTAAAATGGTTATCACACATTAACTTATTCATTTTTTGAGCGAAAGCCTTGCAATCAGGTTTCAGGTGTCAGAAACGAATTTGCTGATACCTGAAACCTGACACCTGAAACCAAAAAGTCTTGGATAACAATTAACAAACTGGTAATGCACCCCCAGGATAAGCCGGTGCCAAGCATCCCCATTAAAAAAGCAGGTGTGTATCAGGATTTCAAGTGATCTCACGTTATAAATTTTTATCAATGGCTTTCAGGAATTCTTCCGGGGGCGCCTGAATACCCGTCCATAGGGCCAGTGTGCGTCTGGACTGGTATGCAAGGGTGGATAGACCATCCATAAACTGTGCCCGGTTGCGCCGGGCCAGATCCCGCCAAAAATTTTCACTTCGGCCATAGTTAAGATCAAGCACCAATTCGCAACCTTTTACCTTGAATTTTTCAAGCAATGAAGCCATCTCCGGCGACTCATCAGGACTTGAAACAGAGGTGGTATTTACCACGATGTTCACGGCCAACGGGTTGTTCTCAAGATCATACAGCGATATGGCTTTCCCGCCAAAACAATCTACAATGTTTGCGGTTTTTTCCGGGTTACGGCCGGCAACGAAAACAGAGCGTGTTCGCAGCCAGTTTAAAATAAATACAATTGCCCTGGCTGCTCCGCCCGTACCCAAAACAAGGGCCGACTTGTCTTCCACATCATACCCTGCATCATTTAAAGCGTCCATAAAACCAATGGCGATGGTGTTGTAACCTTTGAGAATATCTCCATTGCATACAATTGTGTTCACCGAACCGATAATATTTGCGCCTTCTGAGAGGACATCTAAATGGGATATGACTTCTTCTTTATAAGGAATCGTAACATTCGCGCCGGAAATGTTCAGAACCTTAATGCTTTTTACTGCCTGACCGATCTGGCCGGGAGCAATTTTAAACGGCACATATTTCCCTTTTATCCCGAGCCGCTCAAGTACAGCCGAAAATATTGTGGGATATTTTGAACGCATAACCCGTTCATCACCGAATACGCAATAAACCTGCATGTGAAAATTGATTTGCCAATGGTGTGATTTAAACTCGTTAGCTGCAAAATGCGCCTTCTACATCTCGGTCTCTGGATGAAAAATCAAAACTTCCTTGAGATCGTCTCCAAGGTACTCCCGTTCATTGGGTCCGAGAATCCCCAGAGAAAGACAGATTAAGGTCCATAAATGAGTCGTCTGGTATTTCCCGCCATAATGTTCATGCAGATCGTGAATCTGTGCGTGGCAGTTATGGCATGGCGTAATACAGTAATCCGCTTCTGTAGCCATTATCTGCTCATATTTGCGTTTGCCGTATTCGCGTCTGGCTTCGGTAAATCCAGACTGAAGGAACCCTCCTCCTCCGCCACAGCAGTAGTTGTTAGACTTGTTGGGAGCCATTTCTACAAAATTTTCCTCGCCCACAACTGCTTTAACAACATAGCGAAGTTCGTCCGCTACCGGGTCGCCCAAACTCTTTCGAACCAGCTGGCATGGGTCCTGTACAGTAAATTTTACTTTCAGATCTTTGTTCCAGTCGGAATTAACTTTCAGTTTTCCTTCCCTGATCCACTGGGCATAATACTGGATAATGCTCTTGCACTCAAAATTGTGCTCGATGTTGAATTTTTTCAGTCCGACCCGGACTGCAAAAAATTCGTGCCCTCATTCCGTGTTGAGCCAGACCTTGGACTTGAGATCATCCACTGCTTTGGCCTTGACCTTTATAATATGCTCCCAACTCTCGTTATCCGCCAGAAACATGCAGTAGTTTTCCGCTGCCCATCCCTTGGTGCCGTAGGTCCAGTCGGCTCCCACCAGGTGTAGAATTTTCCAGAGAGGAACCATCTCGTCCGGTTCGGTCACCGGTTCTCTGGAATTCTGGTTCAAAAAGAACTCGGCCCCCTCCTTGTTGATCGGCGCCTGCATATCCTTGAATTCAGGCTGTGATTCCTGGTATTCTTCAAGCACGTCTTCCACAACGAATTTGAAATCTTCTTCAGACGTACCCATGGCGCTGCAGGTGTCGTTTCTCAATGCCATGTCACAAGACCCCATAATCCCTTTGGGTCGTTTTTCCCTGGGCCAGCTGTTCCGGGCGTTAAAGACCAGTTGCGGGATGTCGATTTTCATTGGACATACATAGATGCAGCGGGTGCACATGGTGCACATCCAGACCCAGGGCGTACTCATAACTTCTTCGTCCATGCCCAGGGCGGCCATGCGTAAAAACTTTCTGGGATCCATATTTTCCAGTCCCGTGGCAGGACACCCTGAAGAACAGGCGCCGCAGGTCAGGCAAAGATTGAGATTTCCTCCTTCCGGAAGAAGTTTTTTTACCTTATCCAGAAAAATGCTTTTTTTGCTTCCTTTAATCTCAATAGGTTGAGATGACATTATTCCCTCCCTTAAATTGAAGATTGACGGTTGAAAACTTAATATTATATGTTGTCAATCTTCAATTTAAAATCATAAATTACGGGCTTCGGACAACCCATGGTTTCTTGCTAATAAAGAAGCCGTTTAATACTCGCCGTGATTTCCTCTGCTGAAGCGGGTTTGGCAATATAGTCATCCGCCTCGGTACTCATACCGTCCGAATGGGTATAGCGGGTTGATGTTACATGGGATGCAACAGCAGTCAGCAGAACCACAGGAATGTCAACACATTTCTCGTCCCCTTTTAGCTTCCTGCATACCTCGTATCCGTCCATCTCAGGCATCATGACATCCAGAACAATAGCGTCCGGCGGATTGGCATGTACTTTTTCCAACCCTTCGATGCCGTTGTAAGCGATCTCGACTTCGAAGCCCTCTTTTTCTAATTGGCCCTGGACAATAGCGCAGAAATCAGGCTCATCATCCACCACAAGTATTCTCTTTTTTTCACTCATACTGTACCTCCTTTGCGGTAATTCCGGAATATTTTAATTCCGGATATTTTTATTTTTTTCGACAGTTATTTTGCGCGGAATCATTCCACGCTTGGCCTAGGATATAGGCCGGATTTTTCCACAATCCCGGGAACCATTTCTTCCCATTCAATGGCCATGATATGAAATCCCCGAACCCCTTCCACTTCTTTTAAGCGCTGAATCTGCTCAATGCAGATTTTGATCCCTTCCTCGGGTTGTTTTTCTTTGGGCGTATCTGACATTCTTTTCACCAACTCATCCGGCACTTCTATGCCCGGAACCCGATTCTTCATGTATTTGGCCATTCCTGCAGATTTAAAGGGGGTCACGCCGGCCAGAATATAGACTTTGTCCAGTAATCCACGGTCACCGGCCATCTTCAACCAGAGCTCGAATTTCTCCATGTTATAAATACACTGGGTTTGTATAAACTCCACGCCGGCGGCAATTTTTTTGGCCAATCGGGGAACGCGTATCTCAAAGGGATCGGCAAAAGGATTGGCAGCGGCCCCCACAAACATCTTGGGTGGGCGCTTAATATCGTCTCCACCCAGGAACTTGCCTTGGTCCCGCATCAGCCTCACGGTTTGAATGAGCTGCATGGAGTCAATATCATGAACATTTTGACCCGTGGGGCAGTCTCCAAAGCTTTGGTGGTCTCCGGAAAGACAGAGGATGTTGTGTATATCAAACGAAGCCGCTCCAAGGATATCACTCTGCAAGGCAATCCGGTTTCGATCTCGCGTTACCATTTGCAGCACCGGCTCCAGCCCCATGAGTTTAAGTTGAATACAGGCGGCCAGGCTGCTCATGCGGGTTACGGAGGTCTGATTGTCGGTGATATTTATGGCATCCACATAATCTTTGATCAGATTTGCCTTTTCTTTAATCACTTCAGGATCACTGCCCCTGGGGGGACCACACTCCGACGTAACCCCCAGATGACCGGCGGCCAGAATTTTTTCCAATTTGCTTGGTGTTTTTGCTTTCATTCCTGTACGTCCTCCCTGACAACTTTTCTGGGTCCCCCGGCCCTGTCGGTGGACCAGTCTTTCAAAGGGCTAAGTTTTTCATAATCATCGAGTTTGTCCAGTGCCTTGAGGCGATCGATAATCAATTGCCAGGCACAGTCCAACTCTTTATTAATTTCACACTTCCCGTTTGTTGACCCGCCGCACGGGCCGTTAAGAATCCGTTTTGCACAGCGGGAGACCGGACAAATTCCCCCGGTACGCGCCAGAATGCACTGTCCACAGGCCTGGCACCGTTCCGTCCACAGGCCTCGTTTTTCAGTAGCCCCCAAAAAACAGGTGTCCACTCCGGGATAAACTGGGCAGTCGTGGTATTTTTCAGCCATGAACTGGACACCCACACCGCAGGCAAGGGAAACCACAGCGTCATACTGATCCATGACATCACGAATCTCTTCGAGGTATTCGTGATCGCACTGCCGTTCCAAGGTTTTTTCATCTATCTTGACTTCCCGTCCCTGGTTGAGGAAATACATCCTAAGGGATGAAGCCAGAACACCGACTTCTTTCTTTCCCCCTGCCTCACAAACTGTAACGCATTCGTTACAGCCGAGGATGAGGATTTTTTCATGATTTTTGACTTCCTCTATAATTTCTTCAATGGGTTTTCTGTCGGCGACAATCATAAGACCTCTCTTTCATTAAAGATCAAAATATATTAAACATCTCGAAAATCTACAATTGGTTGAAATTAAAGATCGTTCTTGTTGTTTTCCAGTATTCCAGTATTCCAATATTCCATCTTTCCAATTATGAGCGAAGCGAACTAACTTGAATGCTTCATTTGTTTTATGCGGCCTTTTTCTTGGCCAGTTTAATGGGGTTGGGCCCCAATTTTCGGATTCTTTCCTCCATTTCAACGGCGTACTGGGCAAAACGCGGCCCCTCGCTGGATGAAAGGTTATACATCTGTGCCCGTTCTCCCCCGATACCGATGGTATCCAGAATTTTTTGTGCCTGTTCCACCCGTTTACGGGCTCTGAGGTTGCCGCTGTTATAATGACAATCTCCTTCCATACAACCGACCGCATATACGCCGTCCGCTCCCTTTTCAAAGGCATGGAGGATATGAACGACATCTATCTTTCCCGTGCATGGAACGAGAATGATTTTTACATTAGGTGGGTAATTCAAGCGCATGGAACCTGCCAGGTCCGCAGCCGTGTACCCTCAGAAACTGCAGCAAAATGCGATAATAATAGGCTTGAAATCTTCCTTCATAATACCCCCTTTGAATCTAATCTATGCTTTAGTGCGAATTCGCCCACTATCCTATTGTTTAAGTTCGTATACGCTTACAAATGAGAAAATTGATGATTTTCGATTGATAATTGTTGATTGAAGGTATTCTATCAATTTATAAAAAATACAAAGCCAAGCGCTTCCATAAATCTTCAATCATAAATCAACAATCTTCAATTTCGGCGATTCAAAATTCAGTTCACAAATTGCATGTCCCGTTGTTTTTGACCTGAATTATGATTCACTCCAATTCTACAGGACGCCTTCGAGTAACGCGTCAACCTTGCTCAGTATTTGAACGTCTTCATACCAATTCAGTTCGATGGCCTTTGCCGGGCATTCCGCGGCGCAAACTCCGCACCCATGGCATAACGCAATATCGATTTCACTCACACCGTCTTCATTGATCCTCGGGACATGGTACGGGCACGACCGGACGCATATGAGGCATGACGCACATTGATCCGCATTTACCTGTGCGGTTACCGCCGATAATGTCAATTCCGGCTGGGATAGAAACGTCGTTGCCCGGGAAGCAGCGGCAAGTGCCTGTGAGATGGATTCTGACAAAAGTTTGGGACTGTGGGCGGTCCCACAAACAAAGACGCCTTCCGTGGCCATATCCACCGGCCTTAACTTGACATGAGCCTCCATAAAGTGGCCTTCTGCGTTTCGGGCCAGTTTGACGATGGAAGCGAGTTCTTCGGTGTCTTCAGCCACCATCCCCGCGCTCAGCGCCAGAAGGTCGGCACTGACCCGGAGGCTGGACTCAAGCACATGATCCTTAAAGGTTACCATCACCCCTGCTTCAGATGATTCCACGGTGGGTGGATCTTCGGGATCGAATCGGCAGAAGAGTACGCCCTGTTTCCTGGCTTCGGTATAGTAATCCTCCAGCAGCCCATAAGTCCTGATGTCCCGGTAAAGTATAAAGACTTGGGCATCCGGCTGAAGTTTTTTAATTTGAAGGGCATTCTTGATCGCGCTCTGACAGCAAATCCTGGAGCAGTTGGGATTCTCATTGTTTCTGGATCCAACACACTGAATCATGACCACCCGGTTCAGATCTTTAGCCCCTTTTTCTTTTAAACGTTTGGAAAGATCGAGCTGGGTTACGACCCTTTGGTCCTTACCGTATAGGAATTCTTTGGGGCGGTATTCGGTGGCTCCTGTCGCCAGAACAACGACACCATGGTCGATCTTTCTTTCATACATACCCGGTCCCACGAGAACTTCGGTGGTGAAATTTCCCTTGAATCCGGAAAATCCCACAATAAGAGAGCGGGTTAAAACCTGTATTTGGGAGTGGGCGGTTACCTTTTCAATCAGTCCTTCCAGGTAACTTTCCACATCCGCCCCCTCGATGGTGGCGGTCAGGCGGTTTGCCATTCCGCCCAGCCTTTCCTCTTTTTCAATGAGGACAACCGGAAAGCCCTGATCTGCAAGACCCAGCGCAGCATTCATTCCGGCCACCCCACCGCCGATGACCAGCGCTCTCTTAATCACCGGAATCTTTTTTTCATGTAGCGGGTGGAGTGTGGCAGCCCGGGCCACAGACATGCGGACCAGGTCTTTGGCCTTTTGCGTGGCTTCTTCCGGATCCTTGGAATGAATCCATGAATTCTGGTTGCGGATATTTGCCATCTCAAACAAATATTTATTTAATCCGCACGCCTCAAGCGTTTCCATAAACATCTGCTCATGAGTTTTGGGGCTGCATGACGCTACTATCACCCGGTTTAACTGATGCTCAATAATTTTTTCTTTGATGATATCCTGGGTGTCCTGGCTACAGGTAAACAGGTTATCATCCGTAAAAACAACGTTGGGAAGCGTTGCGGCATAGTCTTTTACCGCCGGGACATCCACAATCCCTCCGATGTTGATCCCACAGTTACATACAAAAACACCAATGCGAGGCTTCTGTCCGGCAACATCGATTTGTTCGGGAATTTCAACGTTAGGGATTTCCGTCCCCCTTGCTTCAGCAAGCTCCGCGCCGGCCAAACAGGCGGCAGCGCTGGCCTCGGCTATGGATTCGGGGATGTCCTTTGGCCCTTGCAACACGCCGCACGTATATATTCCCGGCCGTGAGGTGCTCACCGGTGTAAAGGGATCGCTGTCCACAAAATTGTATTTATTCAATTTAACATCGAGACGTTTTGCCAGCTCCACAGTACCCGGCTGAATCTGCAGTCCCACCGAGAGAACCACCATGTTAAAGGTTTCTTGTTTCATGGTACCGCTTTTGTCCGCATATTCGAGGATCAGATCACCGGTTTCAGGAACTTCGGTAATGGTATGGACCCTGGCGGTTACAAAGCGAACCCCTTCCTTATCCCGGGCACGGAGGTAATATTTTTCATAATCTTTGCCAAACGTCCGTATATCCATATTAAAAATTGCACAATCCAGCTCGCCATGGGCATGTTCTTTGGCAATCATGGACTCTTTTACGGCGTACATGCAGCATACCGATGAGCAATAGCCGTTTCCGCAACGGTTGGTATCCCTGGATCCCACGCACTGCAACCACGCGATGCTTTTGGGCTCTTCCCGGTCCAACGGCCTCATCAAATGACCAAAATACGGTCCTGATGCACTCAAGATTCTTTCAAACTCCTGGCTGGTCACCACATTGGGATATTTACCGTATCCCAGATAGTCAAGCCCGGAAGGATCAAACCCCTGACTTCCGGCGGACAGAATGACAGATCCGACCGTAAGCGTGGTGTTGCGCACTTTGTCATCATACCGGATAGCTTTGGCAAGACACATCTTCTCGCACAAACCGCAGCCGATACAGGTCTCGGTATCAATGGCAAAGGCAAGAGGAACCGCTTGGGCATATTCTATGTAGGTGGCTCTCCTGTCATTAAGACCCATATTATATTGGTTAACGGCAGTTACCGGGCAATGCCTGGCACAATCTCCGCACCCTGTACATTTAACGGGATCAATGTAGCGGGGGTGATTGACCAATGACGCTTCAAAGTTTCCCGGTTCCCCCTCAACGCTCTTTAGTTCGCTGCACGTAATCAGCTCAATATTCATATGCCGGCCGACCTCGACCAGTTTGGGCGAAATCACTCACATGGCACAGTCGTTCGTGGGGAAGGTCTTGTCCAGACGGGCCATCATTCCACCGATGGTGGGAGACCGGTCAACCAGGTAAACCTTGTAATCCGAATTGGCCAGATCGAGCGAAGCCTGCATGCCTGCAATTCCGGCACCCACAACCATAACCGATCCGCTTTTGTTCGTCATTTCTCCTCCCTTATCAATTGAAGATTTTCAATTGAAGATTGATTAATTTAAAAAAATTTTCAATTTTCAATCTTCAATAGTCAATTCTTATAGTGCTGCAAAAACCGGTTTACTCTCTTCCATACCGACAAACTCGACGATGTTTCTATTTTCCATATCAGCCAGAAGGTATGAAATTCTTTTAAGGTCAAGCCCGATTTTTTTATGGATATCTCTCACAGAGGTATGCCCTTGTTTAACTGCTTGGAGAATCAGATTTTTCTGATATTCTCTCTCGAGCAACACATCGAGTATAGATTCAAATCTATCCCTATCCCACTGGCGTCCGAAAACATCTCCTTTGGTCGTAATCTTTACTTCTTTTCCGACCATCCATCGGAGTGTTTCTTGGGCCAGGGTCAACTCCGCAGCAGCAAGTTCAAAAGCGAATGCTTTGGAATCGAATTTCCCCTGTTCCTTAACCGTTTGGGTCATTTGGGTAACCACTTCTACAAACCGCTGGGCTTCAGCCGACGAAACCCAGGCCAGATGCAGCCTTTGTTCGCCGATACCGGCCAGATCCAGCAGTTTTTGAGTTAAACGGATCTTTTTTTCGGCCTGAACATTACCCTCCAGGTAATGGCAATCACCGAAATGTCACCCGGCGACCAGTACGCCGTCACATCCCTGTTTAAAAGCTTGCAGAACAAACAGCGGGTCGACTCTGCCCGAACACATGACGCGTACGGTTCTAATGTTGGGTGGATACTGCAACCGGGATACACCGGCCAGATCCGCACCGGCATAGGCACACCAGTTACACAGAAAAGCAACTATTTTTGGCTCAAATTCTTCCATAATTTTAACCTTTCACTTACTTTGGCTTATTATATAAATTCCAAGCTATTACCTAACCCGGATAAAACGTGAAAGTTACTCAAAATTAAAGTGAACTAAAGTGAGCTAAAGTTTGAAGTGAGCTAAAGTTAAGGAGTCGCTATGCTCCGGCTGTTTATATTAAATTAACAGAATTCCACAACTTTAGTCACTTTAGCTCACTTTAGTCACTTCACACTCCATTTACACCGCTGCACAAATCGAAGCCACGATTTGCCGATCCCGGAAATGGAGCATGTCGATGGCCTGCTGTGGACAAGAAGAGGCACACAGCCCGCACCCTTTGCAGGAAGCGGAAATATTCTTTGCCCGATATCCCTTGCCTTCAATTTCTTCGAGCAGAATGGCGTTAAACGCACACACTTCCGCACACAGACCGCACCCGATGCATTTTTCGGCATCTACCTGGGATACCAGCGGAGAAATCTGAACAGATCCTTTTGCAAGTACCGTGACCGCTCTGCTTGTCGCCGCCATGGCCTGGGAAATACTCTCTTCTAAGGCCTTGGGGTAATGGGCCAGTCCACACAAAAAGATTCCATCGTTAGCGAATTCCACGGGTCGCAGCTTGGCATGGGCTTCCATAAAAAAGTTTTCGGCATTGAGCGGAATTTTATAGAACTCGGAAATCTTTTGGTTCTGGGCCGGCTCAATGGCTGTCGCCAGATTTACATAGTCTGCCTGTATCCTTAGATTCTTTTGCAAAATCGGATCAAACACATCGACTTGAAGACCATTGTCTATTTCCGTGACCTTGGGTTTGTTGTCCAGCGAATATCGTACAAACACAACGCCCAACTCTCTGGCTTTTTTGTAAAGATACTCTTTTTCGCCATACGTTCGAATGTCACGGTAGAGGATAAATACTTTTGTATCCGGGTTGCTTTGTTTTATGGAAATCGCCTGTAATATGGAAGCCGTGCAACATATCCTGGAACAGTAGGGTCGGTTTTCGTCCCGTGATCCCACACACTGGATAAATACAACAATTTCCGCATCCTTTAATTTTTCGGGATCATGTTCCAGATCATGCCAACGGGTAACCCTGGGATTCTTTCCGTAAAGGTATTCTTCGGTATCAGCGGCCGTGCCGCCGGTTGCAACCATGACAACTCCGTGTTCCACGGTCTTTATCTGATCTCCTACCGCCACCTGAGTTTCAAAGTTGCCCACAAACCCGGAGGCGCCAACCACCTCGGCGTTTCGCAACACCTGTATATCCGAATGCTGCTCAACTTTATCCACCAACTCGGAAAGGTATGGTTGAATGTCCCGGCCCTTCCAGGTCTTGCTAAGATCCCTTGCCGCCCCGCCGAGAACCGATGATTTTTCCACTATGATTGCCGGAAACCCTTGCTCCGCAAAACCTAAGGCAGTGGTCATTCCGGCGACCCCGCCACCGATAATCAGCGCGGACGGGTTAACCTCCACTGATATATCGGGGATGGGTTCCAGCAAAGAAGCCCTGGCAACCGCCATCCGCACCAGATCTTTGGATTTTTCCGTGGCATGTTCTTTGTCATCCGAATGCACCCATGTGCACTGGTTCCTGATATTGGCCATGTCAAACAGATATTCATTTAGCCCTGCATTACGTATGGTCTCCTGAAATAACACTTCATGGGTTCGAGGGGTACAGGCCGCCACAACAATGCGATTTAAGCTCTGTTCCCTGATCACCTCCGCCATTTGCTTCTGAGTGTCCTGGCTGCAGGTAAAGAGGTTCTCTCCCACGT
>Ga0315535_1000856_pt1 | contig 20955 bp, 23 predicted proteins | sample SalMarSW160220MG_2_FD_203092 | JGI IMG/M metagenome (GOLD analysis project Ga0315535, IMG submission 203092) | Salt marsh sediment microbial communities from the Plum Island Ecosystem LTER, Massachusetts, United States - Salt Marsh Sediment SW1602-20 ... | reverse complement strand
GGCGTCGATATTAATGGAAACCGTATTTTCCGGAATGGCCATCTCCGGCTGTAATTTGTCACCATTTGCGGTAACAATATTTCTATCCGCATCCAGTTTAAAATTACCGGCTCTTGAATAGAGTTCCTCTTCATTACTAATTACCTTGAAGAACCCTTTTCCCTCAATAGCCAGATCGAGCTCATTCTTTGTTTCTTCAAAATCACCCTGTTCGAAAATCTTATGCACGCCAACAGGCATGGTTCCCATGCCCACCTGAATGCCCACCGGAATTTGCCCTCCGTCTACTGTTGTGGACCCGGCCTCACTGATGGTCTGATACATCAAGTCCTGAAAATCAGTTCTGCTCTTTTTAAAACCGGCGGTATTTACGTTGGCCAGATTATTTGCAATAACATCAATGGTCAATTTCTGGGCGGCCATTCCGGATGCCGCCGACCATAATCCTCTTAACATAGTTATCTCCTCTTCTATGGTACCAAACCATAATCGTTAACCATTTTTTCGTTAAGTTTATCAATCGACTGAATCGCTTTTTGCACCGACTCAAATGCCCTGTATGTCTCTATCATCTTGATCATTTCTTCCGTGGAATTCACATTGGAACTTTCTAAATAATTCTGCTGAACCCTGACATCCTCAACCGTGGATATTTCATTTTCTTCTCCCGTGTAAGAGTAATATGACCCACCCTCTTTTTTAAGAAGCTGAGGATTTTCAAAATCCACAACCATCAGGGTATCCAGAGACTCGCCATCGACTTGAACCTGACCGTCACCTCCGATGGATACTTTACTTCCGTCTATTGTGATCGGTCCGTTTTGCCCCAATACGCTATCACCATTTCCTGTTACCAGGGTGCCCGTTTCATCAAGTCTAAATGCGCCGTCTCTAGTATATCGTATCCCGTTTTCCGTTTGGATCCTGAAAAATCCTTTGGAGTCCAAAGCCACATCCAGTTCGTTACCGGTATATTGAACCGGGCCCTGGGTAAGGTCGATTTTTGATATACTATTCATCTCGAGCGCCTGATTAAAAGAGATAATGTTTTTTTTAAAACCATTGGTGTTTATATTTGCCATGTTGTTGGCAACGGTTTCAAATCTGAGCTGTTGAGTCAAAGAACCGTCAATTAGATTATAGCTTCCTGATATCAACCTTTTTCTCCTTTTTTCGTAACCTCTAATTAAGTTTTGATGATAAGCGGTTATCTTTCTACCGATTTGCTTTTGACATATTATTAGCAATATTAATGCCAAAAAATATAAATTGATAGCTCATTACAATATACTGATAATATTTATTAATTTTCGAAAGGATAAATTTATCTGCAAAAAGCAAGCGGAAATAATTGCCTATTGGAAATTTTTGCCGCTATTTAGGGAATATACAAATGCCAGCAACTCAGCAGCAACAATATAAAGATCCGGGGGAATCTCATCATTTATATCAAGTTGTGACAAAATCTCAACCAAGTCAGGGTCATTGTGTATGTAAATATTATTCTTCTTTGCTATCTCAATAATCTTTTCAGCCACTTTGCCCTTGCCCTTTGCAGTGACCTTGGGAGCGCTGTCCGATTTTGGCTGATATTTTAAAGCAAGCGCCGTGTCCTGTCTTTTTCTTGTCGTCATCTAAGCAACCAGGCTTATGGTACAGCCTTCCTCCTTTATAATTTCTTTAACGAGCGATTGGGTTACAATCTCTGGCGACCTGACTTGGCATTCCATCTGCAGGACGAAAAACCCTTTTTTTTGCAGGGTGTCGATAAACGTCGGAAGATTTTCTTGAATTATCAATTTTGCCTCTTCCTTGACCAGAGTAAACTTTCCATAGATTTCTTTTTCTTTAATCGTCAGATCGGATCTTAGAGATCCAAGATTGGACAATTCCAGCAAAAAACTTATTTTCAATAAACCGTTTTTGGTTCTTTCCTCTTCATGATCTTCCTTTTTCTTTTGATTGAGTTGTATTAGTAATTGTCCGACCGTAAAATATCCATCGGGAAATTGAATGGGTATGGGAATAAATAGTTTCCTATCCTGTTCCAATCCCATATGATTAAGCAACTGGACATTTTCAATGGTCGACAAAAATCTCTTCAAAAGAACTTGCTTTCCTTCCATAAGTGATAATATCTTTGATCCAAGACCTTTTAAATCTCCAGTTGCCAACTTGCTTATACTCTGTTTTCCCGTTGTTTTACGAAGAAATAATTTTTTGAGTTTGGCCTCCCAGCAAAACCCGGAGTTCTCAATTATTTTTCTTAATAAATCCGGGTCTGGTTTTAAAAATAATCTTTGGGACAAATCATTCATTAATTGTCTGAATGGTTTTATGTCGCTTCCAAAGAGCGGGTCATAGTTTAACCCTTCACACAGCGATTTCCAGAGGTTTTCTTTAATTGCGGAAAGTATTTTAGATGTATTTACAGCACCACGGCTGTTAATATTCGTGTCAAGAAGTTTAAGGATTATATTCGGAGACACTTCTTCTACTTTTAAGGACAGCATCATCCCTTCTCGTAAAGGAACACGGGTTCCGGCGATAACCTTTTTTCCCTTAATAATAAGAAGTGATTGGCTTAAAGAAAACGACCTGAGCACCTTCCCAGTAACAATTTCATTTTTGATTAGTTTGAAAGGAGATGTAGAATTCTCCTCAGTTTGGAGATATACTTCGGAAGCCTGCCATGTGGGGGAGCCGGGTTGGATCAAGACACACCTTCTTTACTGACTTGCTGTTCATCTTTTTTCTTTAAATCCAAAACAAGCATTACCTCCTCTCTGGAGATCGAAAGGGTATCGGCAATCTGTTCCGAACTATGGCCCTGTTTTTCCAGCTTTAATATCTCTTTTTTGTGATGATTAAGAAAACCCCTGTCAACGTTATCGTACTGTCTGTTTTGGAAAAGCAAGGCATCCGTCCTGTTTAGCATCATATTTAAACTCGTTATCCTCTTTTCCAATTTTTGATTAAGCATCTTTATCATGTGTTTTTTTTCTTCAAGTTGTTCTTTGAACTGTTCCGATATCCTGACCGCATCGCACAGCATGGATTCATATTTATCTAATCCCTTATTCAATAATGAATTTTCTTTAAAAAAGCTGATTTTTTTAATTAAAAGAATAAAAATAACAATAATTACAATATCAATCCCTATCTGTGTATAAATTAAGAATTTTAAATCCATAAATTCCATGATTAGACCCTGATATCTATTATTTTACTTTGTAAGAAATTATTTTTCTGTTTTTGTTTTTCCTTTTCTGCGCCTCTTTTATTGCTTTTTTTACCTTTCTTTTTCTCTTTATCGTTTTTCATGTCTATCCGGTTGCTTTTTTCAAAATCCTGAATTTTATTTTTGTCTTCTTTCTTTTTGTCCTCCACATGCTGAGCAACACACTGCTGATTAACTTCAAGATTCTGCTTCTTGACGTTGTGTACTTCCTTAACTGCGCTTCCCTGACCGAGAATAATATTCATATTTGTTGTACTTGACATGTCATTCCCTTAAAGCTTTAATTTTTAAACCAGCATAAAATTGGTTATAAATGTCTCACGAACTTCTCCGGAAGTTAATACTGTGTTCACTTTCCTTATAATTAACGTCTTTAGTTTTTCCAATGCGTCGGCATCTTCTACTCTGTGTATCTCTTGTTCCAGTATATCGTAAATAATTCCCCTGAGTTGTTCTTTTTTCTCTACTATTTCTCCTTTTAATTTTATATTTGACAATTCAAGTAAAAGGTTCAAAGAAATATAGGTATATCCTTTCTTTTTTTGAATCGGTAGAATAAACGATTCAAAAATGATTGTTTTATCATGGGGAATGGGAAAGATATTGCTTCGGGAAGGGTTTTTTTCCCTATTCTTATGTTGAATAAAATAATAACTCCCCCCGACCAAAAGGCATACCCCTGCCACAAGCAACAAGAACAACGTTCTTTTGACTCTGAACTTTTTTTTAATGCTTTTAAATTTATTTTTCTCTTCTGTATATGTTTTACTCTCTTTATCTTTGGATTTGTTCAAATCATTACCGACAAATGATTCGTCCTCCGGGACTCCCGGTCCATTCATATCGTCTCCGGTAACTTCTGCGTTTTCTTCATCTCCCGGTTCATGCAGTTCGTGTCCGGTAATCTCTGAGATCCCTTCATCCACCGGATCATCCAGTTCGTATCCGGTAATTTCTGAGATCCCTTCATCCACAGGATCATCCAGCTCGTGTCCGATAGTCTCTGAGATCTCTTCATTCTCCGGATCGTCCAGCTCGTGTCCAATGGTCTCTGAGATCTCTTCATCCCCCGGATTGTTTAGCTTGTGTTCGACAACCGCTTCTGTATTATCTTTTTGGTTTAAAGAAGTCATAATCAGTCTTTATAATATGATTTGAGTTTTATCCTTAATTTTATTATTATTTTTGAATGGATCTGAGATATTCTTGACTCTGTCAAATCCAAAACCTTTGCGATCTCTTTTAACGTCAACTCATCATAATAATATAGCGACATTACCAGTTGTTCTTTTTTTGAAAGCTTTGAGAGAGCCTTGGATATAATTTTTTTTGATTCCTTTATTTTCAGTTTGTCAAAAGGAGAAGGCGTATCCGAGACTTGCCTGCAAAGTTTTGGAGTTGTACCGTCCGGCATAATTTCATCAAGACTTAAAAGCCCGGCGCCCTGAGCTTTCATGGTCATCTTATAATATGAATCGATATCGACTCCCATTTCCTCTGCAATTTCAAAATCCTCAGGCTCCCTGCCGAGTTTAAACTCAAGGGATCTCATGGCGTTTTCAATCCGATGAATATTTTTTCTGATGGATCTGGAAATCATGTCCATTTTTCTTAATTCATCCAGTATAGCCCCTTTTATCCTTAGATTTGCATATGTCTGAAATTTAATCTGTCTGCTTGAATCGAATTTTTCAATGGCATCAAACAACCCCATAATACCAGGAGCCATTAGCTCCTCTTTGCATATGTTGGGGGGTAACCTGATTGCCATCCTTTCGGCGATGTTTTTTACCAAGGGAGCATATTTGAGAATAAGCTCTTCTCTGAGCTTTTCATCCTTATTTCCCTGTTCTGCCTGGAAAGCCTGCTGATATTTTTTGACTCCAGCCCTCATTATTTAATCCGCCGCCCCCGCCATCAGCCGTTTCCAAAAAAATTTAATATTACCGTCATTGGGTCTTCCTTTTGCCTGACTTAAAAGAAATTTTGCCAACTCTTTAAAGCTTTGGCTTGAACATGCCTCCGGATAACAACAACTCACCGGCACTCTTCTGCTCACAGACTCGTGCAAATATTTATCGTATGGGATATATCCGGCATAGTCTACGGAGATACTTCCCATATATTTCCCTACGACACTGCTCAGGTTCTTATATACGGTTTTTGCTTCTTTTTCACCTTTGACCATATTCATCAAAAGATAAAAATTCGTTACCCCATGTTTGTTATACATAATTTTTATCAAAGCATATGCATCTGTAATCGATGTGGGTTCCGGAGTTACAACCACTACTCTTTCTTGTGCCGCCAGATTAAAATAAGTAACATTTGAGGAAATCCCTGCACTTGTGTCGATGAGCAATATGTCGAATTTGCTGTTCAATATATCGAATTCGTTTAACAGGTTGATCTTATGTCCTTCTGAAAGATGGGCTAATTCCTGTACACCCGAACTGGCCGGTATTACGGCTACACCTTCCGGCCCGTTAACAATAATTTGAGACAACTCTTTTTCTCCGCTAATGACTTCTTCAATGGTATGTTTGGGATTTATGCCATAGATAATATCGATATTTGCCAGTCCGAGATCAGCATCAAAGATTAAGGTCTTTTTTTTCATCCTCTGATATGCAATAGCCAGGTTGCCTACAATATTTGTTTTACCGACCCCGCCCTTGCCGCTGGTAACGGCAATAACCAATGGCCCGTTTATTTTTGAAGCGTCTCTGTCTTTCTGATACGCTTTAAGCTCGTGAATCTTTCCGGATTTTTCTTTTATTATTCGTCTCAAATTTTTTGCCTGATCCATGTTTTTCTCTCCTACAGTAAATGTTCTAATTTTTACTCAATAATAATTTTAAAATATTATCTTTATCCGCCAGCTCAATATCTTCAGGCACTTTTTGACCGTTAGTTATATAAGAGATCGGTAAATTTAATTTCATGACTTGGTTTATAATTGAACCACATCTTTCTGTTTCATCTGTCTTGGTAAATATATAACTTAGATAGTTTAGGGCGCTGAAATTAACAGCCGCTTTATTCATTTCAGACTCCCTAGTGGCGACATTCAAAAGAAGATGTGTGCTGATATTCATATCCCCCGGCATCATTCTCTTTAGTTCTTCGAGCCGTGACATGTCATAATGGCTCTGTCCGGCAGTATCGATCAAAACAACATTTTTTCCTTCCATCCTTTTAAGGGCGAAAAGTAAATCCTTTTTTTTAAATGCTCGAAAACAAGGGATTCCCAAAATATCCGCGTATGTCTTGAGCTGTTCCATAGCTCCTATTCTATAGGCGTCTATTGATATTAAGCCGACTTTTTTTCCAGATTTCAGCATGAGCTGTGCCGCTATCTTTGCAATGGTTGTGGTTTTACCAACCCCTGTTGTACCAATAAAAGCTGCGATTAGCCGGCGATTATCCCCCACGTCAAAGGGATCTTTTGTCTTAATGACCTGCATGATCTCTTTGAAGACTTTTTCCTTGAAATTGTTCATACCGTCATCAGAATGCCCGTTAAAGGCCCCCGACCTTTCTAAAAAGAGTCGTGCATAATAATCATTAACTCCGTTTTTTATCATTCTCGCATAGAGGTTGAGAATTCCAGGAGTCAATAACAGTTTTTCTGAATAACCGCCGCAATGATTCACAAGAAAAAGCATCTCTTTTATGCTCATGAGCTCTGATTTTACTTCCCCAAAAAGATCCGAATATTCACTTGAAATATCATCTTCCGGCGGTATTGCAGCGATCTCAAACAGACCATCTTTACCATTCCCCTTTATTTTCTTTGTAGAAATAATCATGGCATCATGTCCAAGCACATTCTTAACCTTAGCGGTTGCCTCTTTAATTGTCCTGGCCTGGTATTTTTTAACTTGCATAGTTTAAATTTACCTTTCCAATTGATTTAAACCCGATATCGCTCAACAGCTCGCTCTGGGACAGTACCATTAATGAAGGAATAAAATATTCCACCATTTTCTTTAAATGCCTTCGTATTAAAGGAGATGTCAGAAGGATCGGCTGAATATTCTTTGACATGGCTTTTTCCGCCTCCTGCTTAATAGAAGCAATAATCGAATCTGCTATCTTTGGATCAATGGAAAGATATGAACCGTGTTCCGTTTTCTGAACCCCCTGAAGCAATAAATCCTCTACACCCGGATCCATGGTTATCAGTTTCAAAAAACCATCCTCTCCGATATACGGGTTGATAATTGATCTTGAAAGTTTGTTTCTGACGTATTCGGTTAACAGGTCCGGATCTTTTGTCAAAACCGAATAATCTGCCAGGGTCTCAACAATAGTTAACAGATCTCTGATGGATATCCGTTCCCTTATAAGATTCTGCATTACCTTTTGCAAAATACCCAAAGGAAGGAGATTCGGCACCAGTTCCTCAACCGCCTTTGGATAGGACCGTCTTAAGTTGTCCAGCAAGTTCTGAACCTCCTGTCTTCCCAACAATTCAGAGGCGTGCTTTCGAATAACCTCCGTAAGATGTGTAGCCATTATCGTTGCATCATCAACTACGGTATAGCCGGAAAGTTTTGCTTCCTCTTTGCGTTCCTCCGGTATCCAGACCGCGGGTATGTTAAATGCAGGTTCTATTGTTTCAACACCTTCTATTTTCCGGCTAATATCTCCCGGATCCATGGCAAGATAATGATTCATCATTAATTCAGCGCCTGCTATTTTTACTCCTTTCAGAAGAATCTGATATTCGGATGAATTCAGCTGTAGATTATCCCTGATGTGGATGGGGGGGATAACCATACCCATCTCAAGTGCAAACTGCCGTCTTATGGACCGAACCCTGTCAAGGAATTTTCCCCCCTGTTCTCTATCTACCAGTGATATGAGTCCATAACCCACCTCCAGTTCAAGAGGATCAACAATAAGCAGATGCTCCACGGGTTCCGGTCCCTCCTCCACAGGTTCCTTTTTTTTCTCCTCTATTTTTTTTATCTTTAATCCTTCTTTTCCCCCCCTAAGCAGATAAACGCTTCCTCCAATTAGAATGGAAAGTAAGATAAACGGAATATGCGGCAACCCCGGGATCAAGCCGAAAAAAAATACCGTCAATGCTGAAACATATATAGCCTTTGGATAATTTAAGAACTGTTTTGCAAAATCTTTGCCCATAGTCTCCTGTGAAGCCGCCCGGCTTACAACTATTCCTGCTGCAGTGGATATGGTAAGGGCAGGAATTTGGGAAACCAATCCGTCACCCACAGTTAAAAGAGTGTAATTCTGAGCAGCATCGATAATAGACATCTTTTGTTGAAGCACTCCGATAATAAACCCACCAATAATATTGATAACGGTAATAATTATACCCGCAATAGCATCTCCTCTTACAAATTTGGCAGCGCCATCCATTGATCCGTGAAACTCAGATTCTCTTGTAATCATGGCTCTGCGAGCTTTTGCTTCATCTTCATCTATGAGTCCGGCGTTCAGATCCGCATCAACCCCCATCTGTTTGCCTGGCATAGCATCGAGTGTAAATCGTGCGGCAACCTCAGCAATCCGTGTTGCTCCTTTTGTAATAACCACAAAATTAACAATAACCAGAATAATAAAAACAATCATTCCCACCACATAATTCCCGCCGACTACAAAACTCCCGAATGATTTGATCACCTTTCCCGCGGCCAGGATCCCTTCATTACCATGTAACAGTATCAACCGGGTGGACGCCACATTGAGAGACAACCTGAAAAGCGTGGTCACCAGAAGTAGCGGGGGGAATATGAAAAAATCCAGGGGTTTTATGGTATACATGGCAATCAACAGTATGGTTATCGCAAGGGTAATATTCAATGCCAGAAGGAAATCGAGAATAATTGAGGGTAATGGGATAATCATTACCACAAGTACGGCAATCACACCAATGACCGTAATCAGTTCACTGGATGTTCCGGGAGTTGCTTTTGATCCTACAACATGTTCCATTTTCTCTAACCTTTTAAAAGTTTGAAATGTCTAAAGTGATCTAAAGTGCCTAAAGTTGTGGTATTCTATCATTTTATAATTTGACTGCGCTGAAAGCGCATTCCTTGACTTTAGCTCACTTTAGCTCACTTCACACTTTTTAAGTGATGATGTTTTTGTCATAAAGAGCATAATAGTTACGACCAAGCGCTTAAAATTTATTTATGTCAATCCATGTGAATGATTGGACTTTATTTTATATACATAAGCCAGAACCTCGGCAACCGCCTGAAACAGTATGGGCGGTATCTCCTGGCCGATCTCAACATGTGAATTCAGATTCCGGGCAAGTTCCCTGTTTTCTACAATGGGGATGTCATGTTCTTCTGCCAGGTTTTTAATCTTTTTAGCGATCTTTCCCGCTCCTTTTGCAATTAATTTCGGAGCATTCATGGAAGAACTATCGTACGTTAAGGCAACGGCAAGATGGGTGGGATTTGTAATAACAACATCCGCCTCCGGAACCGCCTGCATCATCCTTTTTCTGGCCATTTCCATTTGAATGCTTTTTATTCTCGATTTTATTAAAGGGTCGCCTTCCGTCCTCTTAAATTCATCCTTGACTTCCTGTTTTGTCATCTTGTTTCTTTTCTCAAAGTCCCATTTCTGGAATGCATAATCCATGAGTGCCAGAAAAATCATTGCCATGCCACATCTGATAAAGATTTTAAAAAAGATTATAAAAATATAAGCAAAAATTGAATTTAGCTCCATTCCCCCTAAATTGGCAACCGTGCTCATCTCACCTTTTACCGTTAAATAGGCGATTCCGCTCACAATGACCAGTTTGATCAAAGACTTGAACAATTCCATAAAACCCTGTTTGGAAAAAAGCCTCCCGAATCCTTTAATAGGATCTATTTTGGACAGCTTGGGCATGATCGACTCACCGGATAAGACAAACCCGACCTGCATAATATTAGATAAAATCGCCGTGATAAAAATGGCTGCCAAAAGAGGGCATAACGCCAGTATAAAATTGGTGATTACCTCTTGAGCAAATATCAGAAACTCGGGAATGCTCAAATCATTCATTGTGGGAAGAGAAAATGCTTCTTTCATAATAACCTGAATATGGCTGTAGGTATAGGATCCAAAAAGGGATAAGGAGATCAGAGCGGACAGGAGTACGGCTACCGAGGGCAATTCCCTGCTTTTTGCAACCTCTCCTTTGTCCCTGAGTTCTTTTCTCTTCTTTGGAGTGGGTTGTTCGGTCTTTTCTCCAAAATTCTCTTCAGCCATTTCCTATACTTTAAACCAGTTCATTGAATTAATTAACATAGGACCGAGCCCTTCAACATAGCTTTTCATGAATCCCAAAAGCACATTTAAAGATATGCCGAAAAAAAACAGTCCGATACATATCTGAACGGGGAATGCAACGATCATAATGTTCATTTGCGGCATGAGTTTTGTAATCAGCCCAAAAGCCAAGTTTGTAAAGAGCAGGGCGGCAATTGGCGGCGCCCCGATCTTCACGGCAATAACAAACATGTCGCCGGATATTTTTGTCATTTTTTTTAACATCCCGACATTTAAACTTAATGAGCCAACATTTATAATATCAAAACTATCCCTTACGGCGTTGAGTAAAATGTGGTGACCGTTCAACAAAAGAAATAATACAATGGCCACAAGATATGCCGTATTGGCAAAAATGGAGACCTGTACGCCGCTTTGAGGATCAAGCACGTTGGTGATTGCAAAACCCGTTTGAAATCCTACCATTTGCCCCATCATTCTGACCCCTTCAAAAAATATTTGAACCAGAAGTCCCAAAGTCATGCCGATAATTACCTCCGCCAGGATCAACAGAACAATTCCCAATAACGTGCCGGGAAATTCTACTATTTTAGTGTTGATAACGGGAAACAGAACTATAGTAATAACAAAAGCCAGCCCGGCTTTTATTAAATTCGGAATAACTCGTGCACTAAAAAAAGGGAACATGACCAAAATAACACTGACCCTTATGAGCACAAGAAAGAATGCCTTGTATTCTTGATATGATATGGTCAATATATCCACTACCAGTTCCTCAATATAGTTTCTGAACAAAAACCCAGTTTTTTTCTGTCAACCCAGTCTCAGAATTACAACATACTGTTTTTCATTCCATTTTTTCTAAACATGACTTTTTATAAATAAGCTATCTGATAAAATACGGTATCTGTTCAATGGTCGTCACCGTAAACTGAATCAATTGATCAAGCATCCAGCTCGCAAAGAAAAGGAGCGCCAGCAATACGACCAATATCTTAGGCACAAATGTTAATGTCATCTCCTGAATCTGTGTCACAGCCTGAAAGATACTTATGGCCAGACCTACAACAAGAGCCAGACCCAGCATAGGCGTAGATACAAGTATGGTCGTTCTTATAGCCTGCTGCGCAAAAGTAATAACAGTATCCGGTGTCATATTTATCCACCCATAAAACTCTTTACCAATGAACCTACGATCAAATTCCAACCGTCCACCAGAACAAAAAGCATTAATTTAAATGGAAGCGATATCATGATTGGTGGAAGCATCATCATCCCCATGCTGAGCAATACGCTCGCGACAACCATATCGATGACCAGAAATGGGACGTAAAGAACAAACCCGATAATAAAAGCGGTCTTTAACTCGCTGATCACAAAAGCCGGAATCAGAACCGTTATGGGAATGTCATCTTTGTTCTTTGGTTTATTCATCTTTGCCATGTTAACAAATAAGGACAGGTCTTTTTCCCTTGTCTGTCCGAACATAAATGTTCTAATTGGAGTCATGGCCTCCTTAAAGGCGTCTCCCTGCGAGATCTCTTCATGTAGATAGGGTTGCAGTGCGTTATTATTGATCTTCTGCCAGACCGGCATCATAATGAAAAAGGTCAGAAACAAAGCAAGCCCGGCAATGATCTGGTTGGAGGGTGTTTGCTGTGTTCCAACCGCTTGCCGTAAAAAGGTAAAGACCACAGCCAGCCGGGTGAAAGATGTCATAAGTATGAGGATAGCCGGTGCAAGAGTGAGAACTGTTAATAAAAAGACAATCTGGAGCAACACCGAAACGTCACCGGGATCCCCACCTTTTTCTACCCCCATATGAATTGAAGGCAAAATTAAATCAGTGGCCCAAGCATTTTTTATCAGTAGAATGCTTACACCAAGAAAGATGATAAGCATAATTAATATGTTGCTTTTTCTTTTATGCCTTAATTCCATGTTCTTTTTCGCTGACATTCTTGCCGTTTTTTCCTTCAGTTAACCCATCAAGTTTTGTTAAAAAATTAATTGTTCCCGGTGTTATGCCGAGAACAATCCTTTGACCTGAAACCTCTATGACCTCTATCCTCTCTTTCGGTGATATATGCAGTGAAGAAAGGACATTGATGGACAATTCACCTTTTACCTTTCTCTTTGGAAATAAATATTTTTTTATCAAAACAAGGACCAGGAACATAAAACCAAGCACAATAAAAAGCATGGCAATGGTCTTAATCCCCGTGTTTATCAAGTCCATTTCGAACATCCTTCTCACCTCATCTACGGATCATCTCAAAGACTTAACCCGATCAACGGGATTGATAATATCAGCCACCCTTATTCCAAATTTATCATCCAGAATAACAACTTCACCTTTTGCAATTAATTTTTTATTTATATATATATCTAAAGGATCACCAACCGGTTTGGTCAGCTCCAATATGGATCCCCGACCTAGCTGCAGCAATTCATTTACCGGCATCTTAACCTTGCCTAATTCCACAGAAACATCGAGTGGCAAATCAAGAATAAGTTCCATATCATATTGCTCACTCTTCGCAGATCCGTTATCCTTTGATTCATTCGACTTATTGTTTTCTTCTATTTTATCATTTGAATCATCCATCTTTTACCTCTCTTTTATTCTCTCACTTATTCTTACAGCTTTTCTATTATTAAAGGAGCCCGGAGAGCCTTTAAATTTCGGAATACCTTCAATTTTAACAATAGTATTATCGCCCGGATTCTGATCTAAAATTATCACATCATCAACCTTCAGTCCCAGCAGATCCTCTCCTTTAATATTTGCCATTCCCATTGTGCAACTCAATTCCATATCCATATCCATTATCTTTTTCTCAATATACCTTCTCCACTCCTTATCTACCTCTTTGACTTCATCGTGATAACCTGTTTTGAGCCTGTCTCTTATCGGCTCAATGCTGGAATAAGGAATGCAAATAGTAATTATCCCGGATACGTTTTCGAGTTCTACTTCGAATTTATTTACAATAACCACATCCTCGGGTTTAACAATTCCTGCAAACTGTGGATCCATCTCCGAATGAGAATAAACAGTCTTAACATCATATACGTCTGACCATGACTGCTGTATGTCGCCAAGGATTATTTTTACTATTCTTTCCACAATCTTTGTCTCAATTGCCGTAAAACATCTTCCTTCAAGTTTGACGTGACTAACTCCCTTACCACCAAACAAACTATCAACAAAGGAAAACACCAGATTGCCTTCCAGAACAACAAGAGAATGCCCCCTCAACGGTTCAAGGCTAAATATATTAAGACTCGACGGCACAGGGAGAGAAAGACAAAATTCATTGAATTTAACAGACTCGGTAGACGTTAAGCTAACATCAACAACATTCCTGCTTACTATGGGAAGGCTTGTCTTCAAAAAACCTACAAGCCTTTCATTTATAATTCCCAAAGCGGGCATTCCAAGATGTAAGGGTCCGGCCGGCATACTAAAATCATATGTCTTTATCTCTTCGCTTTTTTCAGGTATGTCTGTTTCGGTTTCAACCGTCCCTTCACTTATCCCGCTTAGAAGAGAATCAACCTCATCCTGTGATAAAACGTTTCCCATTATTGCACCACAAATTCTGTAAAATATATCCTTCGAACTGTTTTATTTCCAAGTATCTGATTCATCCTTAAGACAATTGCATTTTTTAATTCAAGCTTCCCTTCCATTGTATTAATATCTTTCAATGTCTGACTCGAGAGAAGAATAAGCACAGTATCTCTGAGTCGAGGTATATTATCTTCAACCTTCACTCGATCTTCTTCTTTACCGACCTCAAGCTCCATGCTGATTTTCAAGTATCTTTTACCCATGCCTCTCTTATCAAACAAGTTAACTACAAATGATTTTAAAGGAATTATGATACTCACCTGTTCCTCTTTTTCAGCTTTGTTTTCGTTTGAATTTTTATACTTGCTATATCCAAAATATCCACCAACGCCCAGAAGTAGTACTAAACCCCCTATAATTATCAGCTTTAGTTTTGATTTTTTCGGCTTTTCTTCTTCGCCTTCTTTGACTTCTTCCTTCTCCTCCGCCATTTATCCCTCCTTTATATGCTTAAATATTATCTCTACTCTTCTGTTCATTGCTCGGCTCTTCGCAGTGTCGTTTGGATATACGGGTCGGAAAGAACCATAACCCCCGACATAAAAACGTGACGGTGACAGCCCTTTTTCCTTCAAAAAATAGTCTAAAACCGAAAGCCCCCTGTATGCTGATAGTTCCCAATTCGTTTTATATATTTTACTTTTAATTGGAATATTATCTGTGTGCCCCATAATCAGAATATCATTGGGGCATTCATATATTGCATCGGCAATTTCATCGAGAATAGGCAATATTTCCTTTTTAACTGAAACTTTTCCGGCTTCAAAAAGGATGTTTTCATTAAACGAAAGCACAATTCCCCTCTCATCATCTGAAAGATCTATTTTCCTATTAATATTTTTTAGCATATTCTTAATTTCCGAAGATATTTTTATTTCAGTAAAGAATTGTTTTTGATCAACCACCAACATGCTGTCGCTATCATTATATTTCGTTATAAAAGATGAGAAGTCAGAGACCTCGCCGGATCCTGCGAATTCAAGTACCCCGGTTGATTCTGTAAAGTGAGTCATGAGATTTCGCAGCTTCTTTGTGTCCATTGAAGACATGGTAAGCAGCAATACAAAAAAAGTTAGAAGCAGCATAACCAGGTCTGCAAATGTCACCATCCAAGCATTGGGATCAAAATCATCACTGCTCACATCTTTTTCCTTTCCTTATTATTTAAAATATTTTGAAGTCAAACTTCTTGTATGTAAAAAAACCGGATGGTTTCCCTCTAAAGATCCTCTTAATGTACGTAGGCGCTTTATAGTTTAAAATAATTTCCACTCTTCTGTTTTGAGACCTCGATTGCCGAGTGTTATTTGAGGAGGTCGGTCTGAAACTGCCGGATCCATATGGATTCAGCCGTTTTGCCGAAACTGAACCTTTTGATATGAAATATTTCACTAATTGAATCGCCATGAGTGCCGAAAGTTCCCAGTTAGACTCATATCCTTTTCCACCGGCCTGTATATCGTCCGTGTGCCCGACTATTTCTACCGGATAATTCCCCTTGTTTATAATACCGCATAATTTATCTAAAACCTTTAATATAGAGGGTTTGAACCCCGATCGGTCTTCGCTAAAGAGAACCTTTTCATTTATGGTAATTATCAGCTTGTCTTTTATTTTTTCTACTCTGATCTCACCCGGCCAGGTTGTCGTCTCTTTATTCATGTAGGCCAAAAGTCTTTCAAGGGTTAGCTCTTCTTTAACAATGGGCGCCGAAGGGGGCATAATCGATTTTCCCGTCTCTAAGGGTGACAATCCTCCGGGCAGTCCACCAAATGCACCGATCAACGATCCTATAGCCATACGTGATCGGTGTTCATCTATTACCGCAATAGAATTGAGCAAAATAAAGAAAGTTAAAAGTATAAGAAAAAGAGAAACGGTCATCACCATTCCAATATCCGCCCCGTCATCATCAATTTTTTTCTTTTTATTATCCATGCCTTTTTAAACCTTCTCCTTGGAAGGCGGTAGAAATGCCAGGAGTTTCTGCTCAAGAATCCTTGGATTGTCGCCATTGGAAAGGGATATTATCCCCTGAATCGTCATCTCTTTGGTCAACATCTCTTCTTTGCTTCGAGTTTTAAGCTTTCCCGCGATCGGCATACAACAGATATTGGCCATGAGCGAACCATAGAAGGTTGTGAGCAATGCCACCGCCATGGCCGGCCCGATCGTACTCGGGTCGTCCATGCTCTGCAGCATCTGCACCAATCCTATAAGCGTGCCGATCATACCCATGGCAGGAGCAAATGTTCCCATGGAGGTAAAAATATCCGCCCCAAGCTTGTGTCTGTCTCTAACAAATTCAATTTCCGTATCCAGGATGTTCCGGATCTGTTGGGGCTCCAATCCATCGATAGAAAGCTGGACCCCTTTTTTAAAAAATTCGTCACTCAATTCTTTTATTTCGCTCTCCAAAGCCAGAATCCCTTCTTTACGGGTTTTGTTGGCAAAATCCGTAAACTTGGATACAAGTTCTGTAGCGGATATATTTTTAGTAAAAATTGCTTTTTGCACCACTTTGATAACACTGAGAAAATCTTTTAAGGGATAAGCAACCAATGTTACACCTATGGTGCCGCCCACAACAATACACAAAGAAGGTATATTTATAAATACATTCAGCCCCGAGCCCATAAAAATGGCGCCAAGCACAAGGCCGGTTGCAGAGAGAATTCCCAATACAGTTGCAATATCCATAATATTTCCTTAATGTCGTAAAAATCTAACGAAGGGTTATAAAACAAAAAGCGTTGCCCGGATATACAGCAACCTTTGTGCCATTCTTCTTTTTGAAAGGATTATTTTTTATAAGAGGAAGATAAGATAGACATTACAGTGAGATATGAGGTCGTTATCTGTATTTGAAAAAGACTTGTCAGTTAAGGGGCGTCAAGTATTGAGGCAGATGTCAATATTTTGACATCTGCCTCTTTAAATGCGATCACCTATCTTTTTATATTAATGAGTTCTGAAAGCATCTGGTCCGTCACCGTAATAATTTTTGAATTCGCCTGGAAGCCGCGCTGGGTAGTAATCATTTTGACCAGCTCATTGGCGATGTCCACATTTGATTGCTCCAACGCATTCGGGGCAATGCTTCCCAATCCATTGGTTCCCGGCCGATTGGTAATTGCACTACCGCTTTCCCTTGTCTCACTAAACAGATTTCCGCCCTCTTTAAACAGTCCTTGTTCATTCTGAAATTTTGCCAGACCCACCCGGTAAAGGGGAATAAGCTGGCCGTTGGAATAGCTCCCGGTGATCACGCCGTCTACATCCACATTCACCCCTTCAAGGTCACCGGCGCCATAGCCGTTAGCCGACTGAAAAGTGGTTGTCGAAGCAGTGGCATACTGTGACGTGGAAAGAGAACTGTTGGCCCATGTGGAGCCATTATATCTCGTCCCCAAATTAAGCTCCATGGACTGGGTGCTCGCTCCTGAGAAAAAAACCGTATCAAAAGTAAAATAACCGTTTGAGAGATGGCTTTCCACCGTCTGCTCGACAGGACTCCCGTCGGACGGATCAATCTGCGAAAGAGATAGATCAGTCATTGATCCGGAACTGTCAAATTCGATCAGCCCTCTGGCCAACAATCCCGCATAATCATCAGAAGATTCTGCTAAGGCAGTACCAGATGCGTTGGTCCTGAAGTCTTCACTCGGGTTGCACGTAACGATAAATTCATAGGCCGAATCAGTATCGGCCTTATCAAAATACAGGGTGATATCATGAGTGCTCCCCAGGGAATCATACGCACGCAATGATGTCAGGTATTCATAAGCAGTTTCAGCTATGGGTGTCGAACCTGTGGCATCCCAGGCGTCGGCCAGGGAATCATCAGCTCCTGATGAATTGTCAGAACCATCGGAGTCCAGGTTCACAATCACCTCAATATTATCGGTAGCTGAAGGGGGTGAGGTAAAAGAGCTCATAGCGACATCGGTTATTGACCCCGCATCATTGCCGTTAGCATCCAGTGCCCATCCTTGTACAACATAACCTTCGGGGTTTGTGAGGAAGCCGTTCTCATCAAAACTGAAATTACCGGCTCTGGAATAAAAATTATTTAAAGTGCCGGCTTCTTTTAATACAAAAAATCCTGCACCGCCGATAGCCAGGTCTGTGGTATTTCCCGTGGATTCAAAGGAACCCTGCTGGAAAGAGGCCGTAATCTCTCCCAAGGCGGTTCCCCTTCCTACCTGAGATGTCCCGGACAGTGTGGCAACCGACTGGCTCAAAAGATCCTGAAATGTAAAAGAACTCCCCTTAAACCCCACGGTGTTGACGTTGGCAATGTTGTCTCCGATGATCTGCATGGCATTGCCAAGGGTGCTCAGCCCGCTGATTCCTGAAAACAGTGAACTTGATAAAGACATTTTATTTCCCTCCTTAGCTTTCTATAATAGTTTGATTTACTTCAACAATGTTATCTCTATTAATCAATTGATCACCGATTGTCAGATACGGAGTGCCGTATTTATACGTCACCCCGGTGACCTCTCCGGAAATATAAGTGTTGGCGGGGACATGAAACCCGTTTTCATCTCTTGCAGTGATTTCAAGAGTATAAGTTCCGTCCGGCACGATCTCTCCGCTTTCATCTCTGCCATCCCAATTGATATTATTCTCTCCTTTTTCCTTCCATCCGGAATAAAGCGTTTTGACCTTCAGCCCATTGCTGTCATAAACACTCACCGTAGTATCTGCAGCTTCATCAAGGTTGTAGAAACCTGATAAAGCCACGCCATCTTCAACTGAAATGGTATTTTCATCCGCCTTAACCGTTTTGCCGATCAACGCGATCAGATCCTGTTGTCCGCCCTGGTCGTTAAGTGTTTCCTTAATATCCGACAAACTATTATTCATTCCGTATAGCTGTTCAACGCTGGTAAATTGAGCCAGTTGAGCGGTAAATTCAGCGCTATCGAGGGGACTCAGCGGATCCTGATTCTTAATCTGGGCGATAAATAGTGTCAGAAATTGATCTATTCCAATATCTTCGGTATCGTTTCCGGAAGAGGTTTGTGTAGCCGGAATAGATGTTCCTCCATAATCTGTATGAATTCCTTGTACGGACATGAATCAGTTTCTCCTTTCTTCCATTTTATTATGCCACTAAATTTAGTAAATGGTTTCCGGCGGCCATCTTCAACAGATCTGATTGTAAGACTTCCGCATTATTCTCGGACATAAACCCTCCCCCACCGGAATTATGATTCCATCTTTTCCCCTCATTCATCCATCCTTTTGAACCTGCCATGGATTGTCCAAAGCCGGTGTTGATCTGGATATTGATGTTTTCGAGTTTTATCCCCTGTGATGCCAAGGCTTCTTTGAGTTCGTGCACATTGGACAGTAAAGTTTCTTTTACCGAGCTATGTTCGGCGATCATTCCCAACTTTAACGCATTGTCTTTAATATCAATCATGATCTTCACTCTTCCAAGCTCAGGGGGGTTTAATTGTAATCTTACGATCCTGTCACCCCTTAGAATAGATCTGGATATCTGCTTCCCTACCTGATCAATAAGATAAGTTGGCAGTGGGGCCTTCAAGGAGTTATCATTTCTCTCAACTGCATTCATCGAGTCTGAAAAGTTAGAAACGGCACTCTGTTGAGAGGTTTCCATGATTCTGGTTTCCGATTTCATATCATGGACTTCTTTGCCGGTCTTGTTTTGAAATCCCTTGCTGCCGGTTGAATTTGAAAACAACTCGACCTTTTTTGCATAATTCGTGAATTCAATATCTTGCCGCCCAATATTATTTGTTTTTCCACTTTCTTCATTTAGATTGGTTAATAAGCTCCCATTATCTATAGATTCGCCTTTTTCGTTCATCTGTTGTTTTGCAATATGATTATGAAGTTTAAAATTAGCATCTGCCTGCGGGGAAACTACAAATTTTTGTTTTTCTCCTGATATAACTACCCGTTCGAGCAACCGGTCCATGGTGGATTTCAATTCAGGCGGCGGACTAGTCTCTTTGCCCTGCCTTTTTGTCATCTCTTCCAGTGATGTGATGAAATCTTCTATGGAGATGTTACCGGCTTTGGCCTTATCCGATAGATTCAGACCCATTGTCTCCATTTTATTTGAGATTTGCTTGACCGTATCATAATCTTTAATCTTTTGGATTTTGTCCGATAACCGGTTACTGATCTCTTTTAATTTTATTGCAAATTTTTTTAGATCCACCCCCCCGCCGTCAACCTTTGTTGCGCTGAAAATAGTATCAAGCTCTTTGGGTGTCAGTCCAAAGTCTCTCAGTATTGATTCCATATGGGGGATTGCGGACGGTTCTATCATACAAGTCTGTTTTTCATTTTTTTCTGTTTGTTCCGGCGGGTCAAGCTCCCCTGTCTTTTGAAAAAAGTTCGCAAGATTTATTTCACCATCCGGGTTACTAATTTTCAGTTCTTTCAAAAAATTATCCGCTTTTTGCTCTGAAAAACCGCATTGCAAAAGAAGTTTTTTCAATAGAGGAAGGTCCTCTGTATTTAAAGAAATTTTATCCAACGGTTTTCCCGTTGCCAGAAGAGCGTTTCGAAACGATTCAAGGTAAAATCGGGGACCTTTGTTATCTGAGGACATACCTTTCAGGTGATGGTGATTTTGCACGTTAAAATGACTTTTTTGACCGCGGTCCAGGTTGGTTAGAATATGGGATAAAAAATCACCCTTGGTTTTAAATTTCTCGTGATTATATTTACTGACCGTTTTATAGTCATTAAAAGATGAAGCTGTTTTTAAAAGCATTGGGTTCATAACTCTTTTTAACTTGGATATATTCGTATTTTTTTT
>Ga0315535_1000854_pt1 | contig 20992 bp, 18 predicted proteins | sample SalMarSW160220MG_2_FD_203092 | JGI IMG/M metagenome (GOLD analysis project Ga0315535, IMG submission 203092) | Salt marsh sediment microbial communities from the Plum Island Ecosystem LTER, Massachusetts, United States - Salt Marsh Sediment SW1602-20 ... | reverse complement strand
TTTATGCAAACAGATATCCCGCAGATGCAACAGTAGACCTTGTCAGCCTGTTCGGCGACCTTTCTGTTCAGAAATCCCAGCATATCCCTGTAGAGGCGGGCCAGTCGGTTTTCCGGGACGATCCCGAATCCCACCTCGTTGGTGACGAGGATGAGATCGCTGTTGACATGGGAAATGGTTTCGCAAAACATCTCGATTTCGTGCCTTATGGCTTCTTCATCCTCGTTCCACTTGTGAAAAAGGTTTCCGAGCCACACGGTCAGACAATCCACCACTGCAACCCCGGTATCACGCCCCAGTCCATTCAGGCGTGAAGAGATGTCCATGGGCTCTTCGATGGTAGAGAAATCCTCCCCCCGTTCTTCCCGGTGTTTCCCGATGCGCGTCTTCATCTCGTCATCGATGGCGAGCGCGGTTGCCAGAAAGACGCGTTTATTCGGGTGCTTCAATGCCTCCTGCAGGGCGAAAGAACTCTTGCCGCTCCTGGCCCCGCCTGTGATCAGTACGATTCTGCCCATAATTCTTTCAACCTTTCTATGGAGCCAAAGGTGTCCTCTCTTGAAAAGACCTCCAGCGTTACCACGTTCTGAAAGCCCTTAAGATAGTTCCTCACCAACTTTTTCAGGATTTCCCGGTCGTTTTTTAGAACGGAGAGATGGTCCTTTCCACCCGATACACCGTGAAGATGTATGACCCGCGTGTCTTTAAGGTACCGGGCCAGGGTCCCTTCCCAGTCATATCTGTAGAGCCACAGGTGTCCCACATCCATGCAGAAGGAAAAACCGAAGTGCTCAACAATCTCTTTGTTCCAATCCACGGGATAGCCCAGGTTCTCCACTGCTATGGAAGATTTGTTGACTCCATCAAGACTTGCGATTTTCTCGCAGGTTTCCATGCCACGTGATCTCCATGCATCCTGGTGTTCCCGGTTTGCGTTTTGGCTGATTCCCTCCAGATGAAGGATATAGGCAAAAGGGTTGAGTGGAAGGGTCAAACGCATGATCTTGAGGGCCTGTTCCTGGAAGTATCTCCTCTCCTGTTTGTCCGGACCGGCGGCCTTCTTGTCTATGGGGAAATGGATTGTATAGGTATTGCCCTGCTCTCTTTGTATCTGCAACAGCTCAGATATGACAGCCTTATCGGGAAGATTGGAAAGGGATTCCGTTTCAAAAAGGACGATCTCGATATCATCGACGACGGGAGCCATCTTTCGGACATTGGGGAGGAGGTCATCAGGGTAAACATAGGAGGTACATCCCAGCCTGAATGGAAAGCCGTTTTTTCCTTTTCTTACACTATCCATTTGGCATTAGCCTTCAGCCCTTAGCCTTTCTTTCATCCAAAGATCCAATTTCAGGGGTCCCCTCTTTTGGTGTTTTGCGCCAGGGCCTTCCTTTCCTCTCCCTCGCCTTCGATCCTGACAAGGCGGCAGGAAAGTATCAACAGCTTGATGCCCAGGGCTGCCAGAGGACAGATAACGTTCAGCAGGATGGGGTCATACCGGAGAAGATCTGATTTTTTACGCGCACTTGACTGCATTGTGCGCCGGATTATAGGCACGATTCCGATTTTACACAAGTCAAACTGTTCGGACTCGTCAAACTTTTTCTTGACAAAGGCAATCAGATTCCCTTAGATGGATGGTACTTCAATCCGGTATGGGAAAAGAAAGATAGCGATGAACACAAATCAAACCAGGCAGAGCAACTACTACTTTTATTTTTGGAGAGGGGGCAGTCTGTCCATGGGTTGATTCTTTTTTTCGATTTCAAGAGCCGTGGGCAGCAAAAAGTCCACGGCTCTTTTTGTTTTAACACTACTGATGATGGAATTTCAATTCAGCAGTGCCCAAAATGTATTTGTGGATGGGCACCAGATAGCCAAGGGGGCATAGCAGACGATGAACACGCTTAGACTTACATCCCTAAATGATGAAAGCACCGGGCGAACGGTCATTACGGTGGGCAGTGTGAAGGTGGGGGAGGACTTTGTAGTGATTGCCGGTCCCTGCAGCGTGGAGGGTGAGGAGCAAACCATCGAAACCGCCAGGAGAGTAAAGGAAGCGGGAGCCAATATGCTCCGGGGAGGCGCATTCAAACCGAGGACTTCCCCCTATGATTTTCAAGGGCTTGGCCTTGAGGGCTTGAAAATACTTGAAAAGGCGAAGCGGGAAACCGGCCTTCCGGTAGTGACTGAGGTAACGGATCCCCGCGATGTATCCTGGGTGTGCGAATATGCGGATGTATTGCAGATCGGCACCCGAAACATGCAGAACTTTTCTCTCCTCAAGGAGGTTGGGAAGGCCAATAAACCTGTGCTCCTGAAAAGAGGGATGTATTCAACTCTCAAGGAATGGCTCAATTGTGCAGAATATATCCTTGCGGAAGGGAACCCCGACGTCATTCTCTGTGAGAGAGGGATAAGGACATTTGAGACCTATACCAGGAACACCCTGGATCTGAGCATTGTCCCCTCAGTGAAGGAGGTATGCCACCTCCCCATCATTGTTGACCCCTCTCACGGGACGGGAAAGCTAAGCCTCATTGAACCCATGAGTCTTGCTGCCATGGCAGCGGGCGCGGACGGCGTCATTGTTGAAGTCCACTGCAATCCCTGTGATGCCCTATGTGATAAGGATCAGGCCATGTCGCCGGAGATGTTCTCAGGACTTATGAAGAAGCTGCAAGTGCTCCGTCCCTGTATGGAAGAGATTAATCACGGCAATGGGGGCAGAAGCTGATTTATGCCGCGAGCGGCAGCCTATGAGCAACGAAGAGGAGCCGAACCTGACACTCTTTTTCAGACCCTTTCTAAACACTTCGGAGGGAATGGACGACTATTTGGGGTTTAGCGTAAATCCATAGAAGCGCTTGGGGTTTGGGAGGCATAAACCCCAAATAGCCGTCCATGTCGGTGTTTTGTGCCAAGTGCACTATGAGAAAGGGTCTGAAAAAGAGTCTCACGCCCGGCTCCCTGACTCCGGCGAAAGAGACGACTTCGTCGGAAGTCATCATCGTGCCCATGGACGGGCACGCAAATCAACGGGGTGCAACACAACCCGTTGATTTGCGAGGAAACCGAAAATCACACTTTTCGGTTTCCGTCAGTAAAAAGTCCACGGACGGACTTTTACGATTCCATCATGGGGGAAAGAGACAGTGAAGGTGCTTGAGATTCATGCCAGGACAGGAGATTCGACCATACTGATCGGTGAGGACCTTGGATCGGTCGAAAAGTATATTCCCGGGGAAAAGAGGGTAATCATCACCGATGCCAATGTCAGGAGGCACCATGGGAATAGTTTCCCGGACGGTGAAGTTATAGAGATCGGAACCGGTGAGAAGATAAAGAATCTGGGCACCGTGAAGGAGATCTACAACAAGCTTATAGATCTTGAGGTTGACCGCGCATCCTTTATTGTGGGTATCGGCGGTGGAATTGTCTGTGATATAGCCGGCTTTGTTGCGTCCACTTTTCTGCGGGGAATAAGGTTCGGATTTGTTTCCACTACATTGCTGTCTCAGGTGGATGCCAGCGTCGGTGGGAAGAATGGTGTGAATCTCCATGGATATAAAAATATGGTGGGCGTTTTTAATCAACCTGAATTCGTTATCTGCGACATGCGTCTCCTGGAGACACTGCCGGAAAGGGAAATTTCATGCGGCCTTGCCGAGATTGTAAAGCATGCCCTCATCGGGGACAGAGATTTATACCGGTACCTTGATAAACATTTTAGGCAAGCGCTTGACCTGGACCCAGACGTGATCGAAAAGCTTGTATATGATTCGATCGCCATCAAATCATCGCTGGTGAGCAGGGACGAAAAAGAGAAGGGGGAGCGGCGGAAACTTAATTTCGGGCATACATTTGGACATGCCATTGAAAAGATCACAGGTGTGTCACATGGAGAGGCAGTCAGTGCAGGCATGGTGTTTGCTTCAGAACTTTCAAAAAGAAGAGCCTATTTGCAGGCAGAAGATGTGACAAGGATAGAGACATTGCTCAAGAAATTAAAACTTCCCGTCAGACTTCGAATAGACAGAGAAAGGGTGCTTGATGCCCTGAGAAAGGACAAAAAGAGAGAGGGGGACAGTATGAATTTTGTGCTGCTGGAGACAATAGGGCAGGCCTTTGTGGAAAAAATTCCCATTAGAGAATTGGAAACAGCAATGAGCGAGGTGAAAAATGAGTCTTAAAGAGATCAGGCGAGCCATTGACATCCTTGATTCTGAAATTCTGCATCTTTTAAACCACAGGATGGAACTGGCCCTCATGGCGAAAAAGTTCAAGTCCGAGATCCAAGACAACTCGAGGGAGAAGGAAGTCCTTGACAAGATAAGAAGGAACTCTACAGGCCTGATTCATGGCGAACTAACAGAGAAAATCTATATTGAGATCATCAAGGAGGGCAAGAAGCTCCAGCAGAATGAGTTTGGACTCATTGCATTCATGGGTGAACATGGGGCATATGGCGAAGTCGCAGCGAGGAAGTGGAACAGGGATCTTATTCCTATACCATGCGGTGAATTCGCAGAGGTATTCGATGGTGTTCAATCAGGCCTCTATGAATATGGGATCGTTCCCGTAGAAAATACACTGGGTGGCGCTGTGAGTCAAGTAAACCAACTGCTTATCAATACCGAACTCAATGTGGTCGGAGCCGTAGAGCTTCCCATAAATCTCTGTCTTGTTGCTCCGGCAGGAACGGATCACAGAGAGATCCTTACCATATACTCACACCCCCAGGCCCTGTCACAATGCCGTCAATTTCTTGCGAGGAACAAACTTGAGCCTGTTCAATATCATGATACTGCCGGGGCCGCAAAAATGCTGGCGGAAAAAAGACCGAAACGCGCCGCTGCAATTGCGAGCAAGCTCTCTGCCGAGCTCTACAACCTTGAAATCATAAAAGAGAACATTGAGGACCTTGAGAGGAATATGACAAGATTCCTTGTGCTTTCAAGGGAGAAGAACGGGGAGGAGGGCAATAAGTGTTCCGTCATTTTCTCCACTGAACACAAGGCGGGCACCCTATTCAGCATACTTGAGTTGTTTGCAAAGGAAAATATTAACCTGACCAGGATAGAGTCGATTCCCAATGAGCCGGGAGATTATGCCTTCTTTCTCGATTTCGAAGGGTCAAAGAAAGAGAACAGGGTAGCGGTGGCGCTGAAAGAGGCAAAAAAATTGTCCACCCACTTTAAGCTGTTGGGCTGTTACAAGGAGAGGAAGGTGGCATGACGGCATCTATTTCGGGGGCCGCGATGCTTTTCTATGCGGGCCCCCTCGTTTTATCACCCTTTGATGAATCGCAAAAAGTCCGTCCGTGGGCACGATGATGATTTCCAAGGATGTCGTTTTATTATTGGAGCTCAGGAGGAGAGCCTGAGGGTCTTTTTCAGACGCTTTCTAAACACCGCGGTGGACATGGACGCCCATTTGGGGTTTAAGGGTAGCCATTAGAGAGCGCCAGGGTTTCTGGAGGCGTAAACCCCAAATAGTCGTCCATGTCGGGGTTGGGTGCCAAGTGCACTATGAGAAAGCGTCCGAAAAAGACCCTCAGGTTCTCCTCCCATTCGTTGCTCATAGGTTGCCGCTAGCGGCATCAATCAGCTTTTTACAAAGTCATCCTTTGATGATTCTCGGAATCATCATGTGGTGGTGTGGGCAGATGGAGGTCGGATTCTGGTACGCGCAACCGGCAAATGCCTGGACATACTTTCTCAGATCGGGAAAGGACACGATTTCATCCACAAACCCCCGGTTGGCGCAATAGATGGGCCGGGAATTATCGTGGTATTGTTTAGCCAGTTCATTCATCTTGTCTATGGTGGGTTGCAAGGGTCTTCCGGCGTCCTTTTCCTTGACCAGTCGCCTTGAAAAGGATGCCGCCGCCGCGGTTTCCCCGTGCATCACATAGATCTCCGTGGTGGGGGTCCCCAGGGTAAAGGCGTTGTGGTTATTGGCCGTGGGTCCACCCATGATGTAATGGGCGGCTGCGGTTCCCTTCCGGAGGACAATACAGATCATGGGCACATCGGTCTGTTCTATGGAATAGATCAGGGACTGCCCGAGACCCAGCAGCTCCGCCTTTTCCGCAATATCTCCCACGTCGATCCCGCTGGTATCCTGGAACCAGACGACGGGGACCCTGTCTCGGCCGCACAGGGTGACAAATTCATTCATCTTGATGAGGCCCTGACGATAGAGTTTCCCGCCGACACCTGGATAGGGCGCGTATTCCGGATAGTGGGCGCCGAGGAATCCCTGACGATTGCCTATGAAGCCCACCAGCAATCCGTCGATCTTGGCCAGCCCGGTGTAAACTTCCGGTCCGTAGCCCGGTCTGAATTCCATGTGTTCGCTGTTGTCAAAGATGCGTGCCAGCATTTCATCGAGACTGTAACTCCGCTTCTGGTTGAAGGCCACTATATGGTTGATGTCTTCTCCTGTGAACTTGGGTTCTTTGGGTTCATCCACCCGGAAAAATCCGGGATCATAGGCGGGCGCCATGTCCACATATTTTTTCAGGGCATCCAGGACTTCCTGTTCAGTCTTGTAGACCTCCTTGAAAAACCCTGTCTCATTGTAGTGGATGGGGACGCTCCCGGGCGGGACCTGCTTGAAGTGGCGGGTGGCCTCTATGAGTTGCTCCGCGCCTTCTTCGTCAAAGAAACCTTTGGGGCTCATACCGCCTACGATACCGCCACCCCCCACAGCGATGTTGGCCTTTTCGTGGGCGATGAGGATGGTGGGACTGATGCCCTGGTAACCGCCGCCTGCCGGGTTCGTTCCGTAGATGCCCGCGATGATGGGTACGCCCGATTTTTCCAGTTCGGCGTGACGGTAAAAGGTGGTCCCGTTGCCCCGGCGGTTGGCATAGACTTCCTGCTGTTCCGTCAGTTTCACACCGCTGCAGTTGACGAGCCAGACCAGGGGGACATGGAGGCGCTTGGCCATGTCCGTGACCCTCAACTGGTTGTCCGCCTGACCGGCGATCCAGGCCCCGGCCATGACCTTATTGTCAAAACCGACGACCACAGCCCATTTGCCGTTGATCCTGGCAAGGCCGTCGATGACGCCGGTGGTCCCTTCCTCATTGAACTGGGGATTGTAAAGAGTGTGGAGGGGACACCACGTCCCCGGGTCGATGAGGTAATCAATCCTTTCCCACACGGTAAGCTGTCCACGCTTCCTGATGACCTCAATTGGAATCCCCGCATTCTTGACGGCATCAACCGCCTCGGACACCTGTTTTTCCACTGCCCCGATCTGTTCCGCACTTTCCCGGGAACTCTCTTTTTGCTTGTCCGTAAGCGCCTTGCCAAAGGCCGTCATATTCTGAAAATAGGGTCGCATTTCTTCCTCCATTATCTTTCACAAAATTTATCGGTTGGCCTTCCTTATACCCAGTTGATCCAGGGCAATAATCCATTTGCAGATATTGCTGGAGCCTTCCACCATATAGTACGGGGGGGCATCCCTGTAGAATCGGGCGACGGGATATTCGGTGGAATACCCATAGGCCCCCATGATCTTCATGGCCATCTGGGAGGCCTTTGCTGCGATTTCTCCGGCCAGGTATTTGGCGTGTGCCACTTCCAGGGTGTTTCCGAGCTGGCCCTGATCCTTCTGCCACGCAGCCTTGTAGACCATCATGCGGGCAGCTTCGACCTCTGTGGCAACCTGGGCGATCATATCCTGGTTCATCTGAAACTGACCGATGGATTTCCCGAATTGTTCCCGCTCCCGGCAATAGGCCGTCACTGTGTCCAGACAGCCCTGAGCAAGTCCTACACCGCCGGCTGCGGCAGACAGGCGGGACTGGTTGAGTGATCCGAAGACGATCTTCGCACCGTCACCGGGTTTCCCCAGGATATTTTCTTTTGGAACCCTGGTGTCTTCCAGGAAGACCTCACCCGTGGGTGTAGACCTGGTTCCCAATTTGTCCAGAGCAGTGGTTGTTACTCCATTGAAATTTTTCGGTTCAACCACAAAGGCCGACAATCCTCTTCCCCTGGCTTCCTTATCCGTATAGGCATAGTAGACGATGGCATCCGCAATGGGGGCATTGGAGATCCAGGTCTTGGAGCCGTTGAGGAGCCAGTGATCCCCCTTGTCCACGGCGGTGGATTTCATGGCCATGACATCAGAGCCGGCATTGGGTTCAGTGATTCCAAAGCCGCCGATGTATTCCGCACTTACCAGCTTGGGGATGTATTTCTTCTTCATTTCTTCTGAACCATAGCGGCAGATGGTAAAAGCACAGCCCAGGGTTTGCATGTTTATCTGGACCCTCACGGAGCTCGACGCCTTGGCCATCTCTTCAGTGAGGATTATGGCCGCGAGCCAGCCCATTTCGTTCCCCCCGTATTCCTCCGGGATAACGGTGCCGAAAAAACCCAATTCCCCCATGGGCTTGATCACCTCTTCGTAGGGGAAATAGTGCTCTTCGTCCCATTTGTCGGCAAAGGGCGCTATTTTTTCCGCGGCAAAGTCTCGGGCCATTTCGCGGAGCATTTGCAGTTCATCACTCAAAGCAAAATCCATTGATTTACCTCCCTATCTTGTCAAAGTATTTATAACTTCAAACGAAGTCACCTTGTCGTACGAACCTATGGAAACGGACCTGAGAATCTTTTTCATGTGCTTTCTCATAGTGCACTTGGCAACTCACTCCTGCATGGACGACTATTTGGGGTTCACTCCTATCAAACCCTACGCGCTTCTGTGACGTACCGCTGAACCCCAAATCGGCGTCCATCCCCTCCGGAGTGTTTAGAAAGCATTTGAAAAAGATTGTCAGGTTCGGTTCCCAATCGTTGCTCATAGGCTGCCGTTTACGGCTTAAACCAGCTTCCAACGAAGTTGTTTTATTCAAATCTACCAATTTGTTAATCAAGCATGTATGCTGTATAACCTATTTGCAAGAGTTTGGCAACAGAAAGATTTACAATGTAGCTATAATTTAACTGTTCGCTTAATCAGACAACCCCTTCCGGGTAATGAGAGATAAGGGGGAGATGCTAAGAGATATTTTTCCTGTTTTACGCATTGACTTTCCTGGACAAAGCCGCTAAAAGGGGCGTGTAACAACAAAATGCAAACCGCAATGCTATTCTGAGGAGGATAATGGAATGGAGCCAGTTGTTATAAACAGAAAAGAGAGCAGGTTGAGAATTGCTCCCGAATGGGCCGATGTGTGCTTCACCTGCGGCACCTGCGCGGGGGGGTGCCCAGTCACCGGCGTTGACGGCATGGACCCCAGAAAGGCGGTCCGCATGGCGGCCCTGGGACTGGACCAGGAGCTGATAGATTCCCGGTTCCCCTGGGTATGCACCCTGTGCGGTCGGTGTGAATACGCGTGCCCGCAAGGGGTCGAAATCCTCAAAATGCTGCGTCGCGCCAGGACCCTTCGCGAACGTGACAAGGTGCCGGGACCCATCCACAAGGGCGTCGTCATGGATCTGGAACGCGGAAACAATCTTGGTATCCCCAAGGATGACTTCCTGTTTCTCCTGGCGGACCTTGCCAAGGAGATGGACGAAGACGAGGGTTTCCCCGGTTTCTATGTACCGGTGGACAAGAAGGGTGCCAATGTCATGGTGACCATCAATTCCAAGGAACCCTTCGGTGAACCCGACGACATGAAGTTCTGGTGGAAGATCTTTTATGCAGCCAGGGAAGACTGGACCACCACATCCACCAACTGGGAGGGCGTAAACTGGGGCCTTTTTTCCGGTGACGACGAAGCCATGAAGACCCTTGTGGGGCGAATCGTGGAGCATATGGAGCAATTGGAGTGCAAGACACTCCTCTTGCCCGAGTGAGGCCACGCATACTTTGCGACCAGGCTTGGTCTGCAGACGTGGTTTCCGGAAGTTTTTGAGAAATACAGAGTTGTCTCCGTCCATGATCTCCTGAAGGAATACATTGAAACGGGCAGGATCAAAGTGGATAAGTCCATTCACCAGGAACTCACCACCATCCACGATCCGTGCAATTACGGCAGAAAGAGTCAGAAGACCTTTGGACAAGCCTATTTTGAAGAGCCGCGCTGGGTCACCCAGCAGTGCTGTGAGAACTTCGTGGAAATGGAACCCAACCGCATGAACAATTTTTGCTGCGGTGCCGGTGGCGGTGCATGGGCCATGCCCTATGACGCGGAAAGGATCTATTACGGCCGTGTCAAGGCCAAACAGATCAAGGATACGGGTGCAAAAATGGTTGTTGCACCCTGCCATAACTGCCGCGACCAGATCATGAAGGGGTTAACCAAGGAATATGACCTGGGGATCGAGACAAAGTATCTCTGGGAACTGGTGGCCGATTCCCTTATTGTAGAACCCTGGAGCGAAGAGGAGATCAAAAAGGCCAACGAACTCCGTGACGCCCAGTACGAGCGGGATGAAGTTGACTTGGATCAGGAATGGTAGGATAATGCTTAAGAATTGATGGAATTTTGAAGAAGGCCCCGTTCACTTATGTGAGCGGGGTCTTCTTTGTTTGCATTTCAGGGCATGATATTGGCGACTTCGCTCGGGGTGTCCTTTTCAAAGGCCTTGAAGTTTTTCTTGAAGTCCGCGGCCAGTTTCCCGGCCCTCTCATCATAAGCGGCCGTGTCGCGGGCCGATGCCCTCGGATTGAGCACCTCGGGGGGAACACCGTCACAACTTTTCGGTACGAGAAAACCGAAAATGGAATCCCGCTCATATTCAGCCTGGTCCAGTTGCCCGGTCAATATGCCTCTGATAATGGCCCTCGAGTAGGCTATCTTGATGCGTTCAGCCTGCCCATAAGGCTCTCCCGACCAGCCCGTGTTCACGAGCCAGCATTCGGCCCCGTGGGTCTTGAGCTTTTTCAGAAAGAGGGTCGCGTAGACGCCGGGCGGCAAGGCCATGAAGGGAGCCCCGAAGCAGGCACTGAATGTGGCCTGTGGCTCCTCGATGCCCTGTTCGGTCCCGGCTACCTTGGCCGTGTAGCCGCTCAGGAAATGGTAAACCGCCTGCTCCACGGTCAGCTTGGCGACCGGGGGCATGACCCCGAAGGCATCGCAAGTGAGCATGATGACATTTTTCGGGTGACCCGCCGATCCATCCTTCCGGGCGCTGGGGATATGGGAAATGGGGTAGGCGGCCCGGGTGTTTTCGGTAAGGGAGTCGTCGTCCAGGTCCAAGCGCCTGGAATTCTGATCCAGGGTGACGTTTTCCAGGATCGTGCCGAACTTCCGGGTGCACTCATGGATCTCCGGCTCGGCATCCTTTGAGAGCCGGATGACCTTGGCATAACACCCCCCTTCGAAATTGAAGACGCCTTCGTTGCTCCAGCCGTGTTCATCATCTCCGATAAGCCAGCGGTCGGGATCGGCAGAAAGGGTGGTTTTCCCGGTCCCCGAAAGGCCGAAAAAAATGGCCGAATCCTCCTTGTCGCCCACATTTGCAGAGCAGTGCATGGGAAGCACGGATTCCTTGGGGTAGAAATAGTTAAGCATGGTGAATACGGATTTCTTGATTTCCCCGGCGTAGGCCGTCCCGCCGATCAGAACTAGTTTCTTGCCCAGGTGGATGAGGATAAAGGCCTCGGAATAGGTTCCGTCCACTTCGGGAATGGCGTTGAAACGCGGCACATCAATGACCGTGAATTCCGGACGGTGTTTTTCCGCTTCTTCCTTGCTTGTGATCTGGATAAACATGTTTCTCGCAAACATGCTGTGCCACGCCCGTTCCGTCACGACCCTTATGGGAATCCGGTAGCATTGGTCAGCACCCGCATAACAGTCCTGAATAAAAACATCCTTGTTCTGGAGGTAGGCCTGAAGGCGATAGAAGAGGTTGGTGAAGGGGTGTTCTTCAATGCCCTTGTTAACGGGACCCCACCATATCTTGTCGAGGCTGGTCTTTTCTCTCACGATGAAGCGATCGTCGGGAGAACGTCCCATGTGATGGCCGGTCCTGACCACAACGGGGCCCAGGTGGGAGATATTTCCCTCGCGCCTACGTACGATTTGTTCGTAGAGTATGGGCGTCGAGGCATTCCAGTAAAGAGTCGCCAGGTTTTTGAAGCCCAGTTGCTCCATGTCAGGTCGCACATTTTTATAGTTGAACATAGGGTGCCTCCATTTGGACAGATGTTTTGCCACAGAGGCACGGAGAACACAGAGATATTTTTTTCACTCTGAGTCTGAACATGATCGCCCTCCTGAGTGGAGAAAAAACTACATGGATACCAACATACAATAGAGGTGCCGAAAAGGTCAAAGAGAAAACCATAAAGGCGCAAACCGCAGGAAAGATTGTTGAAAAGCTGGGGGATTTTTTCCAGGAGACAGAACCGACCCACGAACGCATTGTCGTTGACATACGGCGACCTTAGAGGTTATAAAAAAACCTCATTTCCTTCAAATGGAGGTAGAAAAATGGTACCTGAAATCAAAAGAATCCTCTATGCAACGGACCTGTCCGAGAACGCCCGGTATGCCTTCAGCTATGCTGCCAGTATCGCGAATCGTTATGGTTCCGGGGTGGTCATCCTCCACGTCCTTGAAGAGCTTTCTCCCAGCGCAATTGGAATGGTCACGGATATCGTGGGAAGGGAGCGCTGGGAGGAGATGCGGAAGGAAAAACAGGAAAAGGTGATCCAGACGATCAAGACGCGACTGGAAGATTTCTGTGAAGAAGTCAGTGAAGAACTCCCTTCCTGCCCATTTATCGTGGACGACATTCTTGTGGAAGTGGGCAACCCGGTGGAAACCATATTGAAGAAACTGGAAGAGACCAATTCCGATCTGGTCCTGATGGGCTCCAGGGGCCAAGGCCTCCTGGCAGGCGCTGTCCTTGGCAGTACCTCGAGGAGAGTACTGCGGCGGTGCAAGAAGCCCGTGATGATCGTGCGATTGCCGGAACGCAAGAAATAGGTTGAACCGTTGAAACTCAGCGCACTGCTCCCATAAGCCTGAGGAGCTTCAACCCGGTCGCCGGATCCTCAATACGACGTGCATCGATCCCCGTCAATTCGATGATCGTGACCTCCTGGATCAGATACACGGACCCCCCGCCCCTGGCGCATCCCACGAAGATCTCATCCCCACGGCCCACTCCCACCTTTTTGTTTAACCCTGATCCTTGACTCTGAACCTGTAAACGGCCACTGTTTTTCTACTAGCTGTATTAAAGTTTTTTATAGTAAAAAGAAAGGGTGATGTGGAGAAAAAGAGGGCCATTCCCTTGACGGCCGCAGCAAAACATGTTAGAAGTTACCGAAAAAATCGTAGACAATAGACAATATTGCAGATGTAAGTGTCGGACGGTAAGAGCGGCCCGGGTCGTGAAACAGCGAACCATGATATAATGATGAAAACTGTTTTCAAGAGAAAGGAGGGCACTAGGAAAAGGCATCGGGGAGATGCCCGGTAAGGGGATTTATCAGGCGATGCGGGAGTTAAGGCTGATATTGGGGCGATGCGCCGTGGGAGCCTTTCCCGTCAGGTGAAACAGCAAACTGAAACCATGGAGGGAAAAATGAAAACCAGGAAAATCTTGTCTTTGGCAATGGCGGCTGCTTTTTTTGCACTGTTGATCAATGCACCGACCGTGTTTGCCGGGGGAACCATCAAGCTGGGCGAAATAAATACCTATAGCAAACTCACCAGTTTCACCTTTCCTTACCGGAACGGCTGGAAACTGGCCCTGGAGGAGGTCAATAAATCAGGCGGCATAAACGGTAAACAAATTGAAGTGATTTCCAGGGATGACGCCGGCAAACCCGGCAATGCCGTTAGGATAGCAGAGGAGCTGGTCACAAAAGACAAGGTGGCGCTGCTTATGGGCTCGTTTTTCTCTAATGTGGGCCTTGCTGTGTCGGATTTTGCCAAACGGAACAAGGTCTTTTATCTGGCAGCGGAACCCCTTTCCGACGCGGTGGTATGGGCAAAGGGGAATCGATACACGTTTCGTCTGAGGCCCTCCACGTACATGCAGGCAGCCATGTTGGCCGACGAGGCCGCAAAAAATCCGGCAAAGCGTTGGGCCACCATCGCTCCCAACTATGCCTATGGAAAAGATGCGGTCAAGGCATTTAAGAAGGTATTAAAGGCCAAGCGCCCGGATGTCCAGTTTGTCGCCGAACAATGGCCCGCGCTGTTCAAGATTAATGCAGGGGCCGAAATTCAGGCGCTCGAGCGCGCCAAACCGGAAGCGATTTATAATGTCACCTTCGGGGGTGATCTGGCCAAGTTCGTCAGAGAAGGGAAATTGCGAGGCTTTTTCAAGAACAAATTTGTTGTGGGCCTTCTGACAGGTGAGCCGGAATACCTTGATCCTCTTAAATCAGAAGCACCGGTAGGGTGGCTGGTGACCGGGTACCCCTGGTATGCCATTAAGACAAAGGCCCAGACCAGGTTCCTCAAGGCCTATCAGGCCAAATACAATGATTATCCGAGGACAGGGTCTGTGGTTGGTTACGATATGTTCATGGCCGTGGCCAACATGCTGAAAAAAGCCGGGTCCACCGGTACCGAAAAGATGGTCAATACCATGGAAGGCATGACTTTTGACGGTGTTTTCGGACCGATCACATTCAGAAAGATTGATCACCAGTCCACCATGGGCGCTTATGTGGGCTATACCAGCCTCAAGGACGGGAAGGGCATCATGGTCGATTGGAAGTACCTGGATGGCAAAAACTACCTGCCCAGTGATGCAGAGGTCATGAAATTGAGGCCATGACACCGAGAATCAGGGCATGGCCGAACTGTCATGCCCTGAAGCCTCGTCTTTGTTGGAGTAATAGAGTGATGGGTGAGCCAGTTTCAAAACGCCCCCTTTTGCCAACACTCCAATACTGATGGAACCGTAAAAAGTCCCTCCATGGACTTTTTACTCACGGACTCCGAAAAGTGTCATTTTCGGCTTCCTTACAAATCAATGGGTTGCACTGCACCCCATTGATTTGCGTGCCCGTCCATGGGCACGATGATGACTTCTAACGAAGTCGCTTTTTCATCCGGATCTAAGGAAACGGATCTGAGAATCTTTTTCATGTGCTTTCTCATAGTGCACTTGGCACAGGGCTTCGACATGGACGGCTATTTGGGGTTTAATGCGCCAAAGCCTTGCGCGTTTCTATGACGTAGCGATAATCCCCAAATGGGCGTCCATCCTCTCCGGAGTGTTTAGAAAGCATTTGAAAAAGATTGTCAGGTTCGGTTCCTCTTCGTTCCCGATAGGTTGGGGAAATGGCATAAACCAGCTTTTTACAAAGTCATCAATACTCCACCACTCCAGGTTTTCGGAGCGATGGCCCCTTTGAGCCGGCATTGATAGCGGTTCAATCGCTCACTCATATCGTTTTTGGACAGATAAGATCAGGTTTTGAGTTTTTCTACAGGCAGAGGAAGTAGATTTTGGGTTTCTATATTGTACAGTTCTTGACTGGTCTTTCAGACGCGGCCACACTTTTTTTTGTAGCATCAGGGCTTTCACTCATCTTCGGTGTGACCCGGATTGTCAATATGGCACATGGCTCTTTCTATATGATCGGGGCCTACGTGGCCTATTTTGTAATTGCCTTTTTTTCCCATGGCGCTTTTTCCTTCTGGACGGGGATCCTGGTGGCATCATTGGCCGTGGGCTTCCTGGGTGTTATCGTTGAAGTATTGCTTCTGAGGCGTTTGTATCGTGCGCCGGAGCTCTTCCTCCTCATGGCGACCTTTGCCGTGGTCCTGGTCATTCAGGATCTGGCGCGCTGGGTATTTGGCCCGGAAGATCTGCTGGGACCCAGGGCTCCGGGGTTGGATGGAAGTATAAACATTCTGGGCACCCTCATGCCGGTGTATGATCTGGTCCTGATCATCGCCGCTCTATTCGTCTTGATTGCCATCTGGTTTCTGCTGAATCGCACGAGATGGGGCGTCCTTGTGCGCGCCGCAACCGAAGACAGAGAAATGCTGAGTGCCCTGGGAGTGAACCAGAAATGGCTTTTCACCAGCGTGGTTTTTCTTGGCTCGTTTCTGGCCGGATTGGGCGGAGCTATCCAGCTGCCGAAAGGTGGAGCGGATCTCCTGATGGACATGAATGTCCTTGCCGCCGCATTCGTTGTCGTTGTGGTGGGAGGGATGGGGAGTATCCCCGGCGCATTCCTTGCGGCGGTGGTCATCGGTGAACTGAGTTCCTTCGGTGTCCTATTCCTGCCCCAGAGCACCCTCGTCATGATGTTTCTTGTGATGGCCGTTGTTCTGGTCATCCGTCCCTACGGTTTTCTTGGGAAAGAGGAAGCCCAGGAATCAGCGGCTGAGGAATCCTTTGAAACCATCATGAGACCTGCCTCCACAAAGATGCGGTTGATAGGCCTGGCATTGCTTCTGTTGCTGGTCCTGCTCCCTGTATATGCGGGAAAATATCAAATGGTCCTCTTCGGTGAGATCGCCATTTTTGCCCTGGCCTGCATGAGCCTCTATTTCATGATGGGGCCGGGGGGGATGGTTTCCTTTGGACACGCCGCGTTTTTCGGGGGAGGTGCCTATGCGGCCGCACTCCTGATACAACACGTGAACACGCCCATGGAATTGGCCCTCCTTCTCGCCCCCGTCTGCATGGGGCTCCTTGCACTCATTATAGGATGGTTCTGCGTGCGACTGTCGGGTGTTTACCTGGCCATGCTGACCCTGGCCTTCGCTCAGATCTGCTGGTCAATCGTATTCCAATGGGGTGGGTTTACCGGGGGGGATGACGGGATCCTGGGCATATGGCCCTCTCAGTGGGCAAGCAATGAACTGGTATTCTATTATCTTACGCTGCTCATCTCCGTCGGGGGGATTCTGGCGTTGCGATACCTCTTGTTTACCCCTTTCGGCTATACCATGCGAGCCTGCCGGGATTCCGGGTTGAGAGCCGATTCCATAGGGATCAACGTGAAGCGTCACCAGTGGTTTTCATTCGCGGTGGCCGGAGCGTTCGCAGGCCTTGCAGGCGGGATTTACGTCTTCTCAAAAGGGAGCATCTTCCCTGATGAGATGTCCATCTCAAGGTCATTTGACATACTCTTGAGCGTCTTGCTTGGCGGCATAGAGAACATTTCCGGTCCTCTTGTAGGTTCCAGTGCTTTCATCTGGCTTGAGGACAAGATCTCCCATATCGCGTTCTGGCGGTTGATCCTGGGTTGTATTTTTATCTTCCTGGTGGTTGCTTTTCCACAAGGGATAGCGGGGTATTTTAACAATCGGTTCGGCCGGTATTTTGGGAACCGAAAGAAAAAGGAAGCTGGGATTCAATAGATGTCAAAGGTATTGGAAGTCTCCAAGTTATCCAAGTCATTCGGCGGTGTCAGAGCTGTGAACGATGTGGATTTCACATTGGATGAGGGCCGGCTGCTCGCCATGATCGGTCCCAATGGTGCAGGGAAGTCCACCTGCTTTAACCTGATAAACGGGCAACTTCGGCCGGACCACGGAACCATCAGGGTGCTCGGGCGAGAAACTGCGGGCATGAGGCCGAGACACGTCTGGTCTTTGGGTGTCGGCAGGACATTCCAGGTGACCGCCACTTTTCCCTCCATGACCGTCCTGGAAAATGTCCAGATGGTCTTCCTTTCTAATCGTGGGCGTCTGCGATCCATTGTTAGAAAGACCTCCGGACTCTACCGGGATGAAGCCATGGAACTTCTCGAGCTCGTCGGTGTGGAAGAACAGCACAATCGCCCCTGCGGGATCCTGGCCTACGGTGATCTCAAACGCGTTGAGCTGGCCATCGCCCTGGCCAACAGGCCGAAATTGTTGTTGATGGATGAGCCCACCGCCGGCATGGGAACCAAGGAACGCTTGAAACTCATGGAATTGACTGCAACCATTGTCCGGGACCGGTCCATTGGGGTCCTTTTTACCGAACATGATATGGACGTGGTCTTTGCCCACGCAGACCGGATCATCGTATTGAACTACGGTGAACTGATCGCCGAAGGCACGCCGCAGGAAGTGCGGGATAATGACGAGGTCCGCAGGATCTATTTCGGCACTTGTGACGTACCTGCCCAAGGGGCTACGGAGGGTCCTCACTGATGCCGGAGACAGAAAGGGATAATGGTGGGCACGGGATGCTTGTTGTGCAGGCCATCAACAGCTTCTATGGCAAGGCTCATATCCTCATAGATCTCAGCCTGAAAATGGAAAAAGGCCAGGTGGGGGTCCTCTTGGGACGAAATGGAGTGGGGAAGAGCACTACCCTGAAGAGTATTATGGGTATTGTCTGTCCAAAGAGCGGGGAAATATTTTTTGAAGGCCGGCCCCTGGTGGGTTTGCCTTCATACAAGATATGTGCCAAGGGACTCGGGTATGTACCTGAAGACAGGCGTATCTTTACCGGTCTCACCATTATGGAAAACCTAGAGGTGGGCAGAAGGCCGGCCCGTGAAGGCTTTGACTCGTGGACTCCCGAGCGTTTGTTTGAACTTTTTCCGAATCTGGGGGGCATGAAAAACCGTCCGGGCGGACAGATGAGCGGGGGTGAACAGCAGATGCTGACCATTGCGCGCACCTTGATGGGAAATCCGAAACTCATTATTCTGGACGAACCATCGGAGGGTCTCGCCCCGGTCATTGTGGATCAGCTCGGGAGCGCCATCACGAAACTCAAAGGTGAAGGTGTTTCCATACTCCTTGCGGAACAGAACCTGAATTTTGCCAGGACCATTTGCGACAAGGCCTATATTGTGGATCACGGGCATATCTGCTTTGATGATGAAATCGGCAGACTATCAGACGATGTTTGTGAGATGCATCTTGCCGTATAGGCCTTTTAGGGTATCGAATTGTGAGGATGCCCCCTTAGCCGGGGGCTGTAAAAGACCATGAAACTTGAATCAATAGCAGACATCGCGAAACGCAATATACAGGAATGGATTGTCACGGGCCGGTTTCTGCCCGGAGAACAGCTCAAGGAAGAGGAGATCTCCCAGCGCCTGGACATCAGCCGTCCCCCTGTTCGGGAAGCCCTGAAGGCCTTGGAGGCCACCGGACTGGTTATCAGAAAGCCACGCCGGGGGGTCTTTGTCCCGGAGATGACGGAAAAGGACATGTGGGAGATATACACCCTGAAAGCGACGTTGTATGAAATGGCCGTTGGCCTGGCCATGGAGGTCATCACGGAAAAGGAAATAGTGCGGCTGGAATCACTTGTGAAAGGGATGGATGCGTGTGTGACGGAAGAACCTTTCGATGTCATCAAGTACCAAAGGCTCCACGGAACCTTTCACAAGGTCATCATGGAAATCTCGGGAAATACCAGGTTGAAAACCATTGCGTCACATCTCCACAACCAGGTGACCATGTTTAGTTACAAAACACTCCAGCAGAGGGATCACCTCCAATCCTCACTGCATTACCATTTGGAAATATTGGATGCAATAAAAGAGAAAAACACATTTTCCGCCTGCAAATTGATGAAAGAACACGTGCTGAATGCCCTTACGGTCTTGTGCAATTCCGTTGGAGAGGTATGTGAGGCAAATAAATGATTTATAAAAAGCTGTTTTATGCCGCAAACAGCAGCCTATGAGCAACGAAGGTAATGGTGGCATTGGGCAGAACCTGACACTCTTTTTCAGACGCTCTCTAAACACTTCGGAGGAGATGGACGCCCATTTGGGGTTTTAAGGGTAGCCATTAGAGAGTGCCAGGGCTTCAGGAGGCGTAAACCCCAAATAGCCGTCCATGTTGGTGTTTGGTGCCAAACGCACTATGAGAAAGGGTCTGAAAAAGAGTCTCACGCCCGGCGCGTTGACTTCGGCAGAAGAGACGACTTCGTCGGAAGTCATTATCATGCCCATGGACGGCCTTTTTGCGATTTCAACGGGATTGGTCGAAATTATATAAGGAAGCCCCTCGTTTCCTCACTAGGTAAGTAAAGAGGCGGAGGAGGAGGGCAGAGAAAGGAGAAAATAATGGCAATACTACCGGAAGTAAAAAAACATTATGGAGAGCTTCGGCTTCTTATAAACGGGGAGTGGGTCGCGTCCAAATCAGGCAAAATGGAAAAAGACCGCAATCCCGCGACAGGTGAAGTGATCGCCGAGTTTCCGACGGCCACCAGTGACGAAGCTATGGCTGCTGTTCAGGCAGCGCATAAGGCCTTTCAGACCTGGAAGGACTTTCCCCTGCGGGAGAGGGCCAAAATGCTCTTTGATATGCGGGCCAAGTTCGAAGATCATTTTGATGAGTTGACGCGTATCCTGACACAGGACCATGGCAGAACCATCGGTGAGGCCATCGGTTCCGTCAGACGGGTCATTGAGAATATCGAGTCAGCCTGTTCCGCGGCTTATGGCCTGGTGCGCCAGAACGAACACCTGGACCAGCTGGCCAACGGCATAGACGAATATCTGATATGGGAGCCCCTGGGGGCCTTTTTGATCATCTCGCCGGGGAATATCCCCATGCATGCCTGGTCCTCTTTCGTGCCCTATGCCCTGGCAGCGGGATGTACGGTGGTGGTGAGCCCCAGTCGCCAGGACCCCGTGGCGGCGGAGGCCATTTGTCGGGTGGCTCAGGAAGTCGGATTCCCTCCGGGTGTGATCAATCTGGTCCACGGCGGGAGGGCTGTCAACAAGATGATACTGGAGCAACCGGAGATAAAGGGTGTCGGTTTTATCGGGTCCAATCGCGCGGGACACGAACTTTTCGAATTGTGCGGAAAACTCGGGAAGACCTCATCCATAAACGGCAACGGAAAAAACCACCTGGTGATCATGCCCGACGCCGACATGGAGACCGGGACGGAGTGGCTCATGCGGTCATGCTTCGGCATGGCGGGTCAACGCTGTCTTGGCGTGGACAATGTGGTGGTTTTGGGTGACCGGTATGATGAAATAAAGGAAGGTTTCAAACAAGCGGCCGCCACCATGAAAATGGGTTATGGGCTGGATCAAGAGACCCAACTGGGTCCCATGACAACGATGCAGGGCCGTGATAAAGTCCTGCATTGGATAGAGGCCTCCCTTGCCGATG
>Ga0315535_1000853_pt1 | contig 20994 bp, 22 predicted proteins | sample SalMarSW160220MG_2_FD_203092 | JGI IMG/M metagenome (GOLD analysis project Ga0315535, IMG submission 203092) | Salt marsh sediment microbial communities from the Plum Island Ecosystem LTER, Massachusetts, United States - Salt Marsh Sediment SW1602-20 ... | reverse complement strand
ACCTCGAATTTGCGATCCGAAAGATTGCGCAGGTGCTCACGAACGAGATCATGCAGCAAGAAGATGATACCAAAGGACGGAGGATCGGTTAACCGGCTCCTATGAAGAGAGATTTTCGCCGCGGGGCTAACCGCAGATTTCAACCTCAGGATTTTCCAGAATGCCCGCTGTGTGGTAAGCCGGTGCGATACCTGATGACCGCCATCGCTCAAGGCGAAGGGGCGGTCCCGGCGCATTTCGACTGCGTGCTGCGCGACATCGCAGAGAAAGAGGAATTGCAGGCAAAGGAGAAGGTGTGCTACCTTGGAAACGGTACCTTTGGAATCCTGAAGTTCAAACAGGGAGGACCGGTTCGCTTCTCGATTCGGAAGCGCATTCAATACGAAGCCGCCGATAAGGACATTGTATGGAGGAAGCGCATCAGTAGCCGCGGAAAGAGCCGGTAGCTGATTCTATCCAGATGTCGTTGAAATATGTGATCCTCGGCCTCCTGCGCGAGGGCCAGCACTACGGTTACGAGATAAAGCAGAGCTTTGAACAGGACCTGGAGGACATCTGGCCGGTCTCCTACGGCCAGCTCTATCCGACCCTTCGGAACCTGACAACCGCCGGTTTCATTACGATGAAAACAGTCCCGGGGAAAAAGGCTATCGACAAGAATGTCTACTCCATTACCGAAAAGGGAAGGCGAGAGTTCCTGGACTGGTTCGAGAAGAAATTGAAGAAGTCACAGTTTTCCGTAAAGGATGACTTCACCCTTTTCTTGTTCTTCAGCAAAGATCTCGAGCGGGACCGCCTTCTTCCCGTAGTTCGCAAGAACCTTGATATCGTCACCCATCAACAGGCGATTTTTCAAAATCGTCTCGATTCACTCGGCACGAATGTTCCCTACTACAACCGAGCTCTCATCAAGAAGATGATCCTTCACCTCGAAGCAGAGCGTATTTGGCTGGAGGAAATCATGATGGAGCACCGGCGGGCCGATAGCTCGCCGGCGCGATAGGAGGCGCTTTTTCAGGGTTCCCGAATCAGCTGTATTTCTTCAGCTCGTCGAGAACCTGGACAGCCTTCTCCTTTACGGCTCGGATATAGGGTCCCTGGGAAATCGTGACAATGGCTTGAAATGAGCTCGGATCCCGAAGGCCGTTGTTCTTCTTTGCGAGCTTCTGGAACGCCAACAGCGAGGCGAATGCGAAATTGTTGTCGGGCTTGACGCTGGTCAAGCGCATGACGACGTCCGCAATACGCTTCGAAACCTCTCCGTCCTTGTTCAGACCAATCTGTCCGAGTGCGTAGGCGGCCTCTGAGAGCACCATTGGCTCGTGTTCTCTGAGCATCACCTGCATGAGAATCTGGTCCGCCTGCTCGCCGCCGATTTCGCCGAGGAGGTGACAGGCCTGACGGCGGACTTCGGGGAAGTTGTTGATTTGTCTATTGTTCTCCATGACCTCTCGGCCGGTTCCCTCGTTGCTTAGGTAGCCGAGAACATCGAGGGCGACTGCGGAGTCTTTGCGCACGCTTCCGTTGTTGATCATCTCCTGAATGCTCGATAGGGCAAGAAGCTTCGAGTCGCGATTTAGATCGACCGCCTGTTCTCGCACAACGCGCATCGCAACGTTCTTCAGATAGAGTTCCTCGATGGTTTGAGTTCCCGAGGAGCCGGAAGCGGCCGCCGGTTGTGCCCCGCTCTGCTGTGCCGAGACGGCGGAGACGATTCCTACCAGGAATGCGGTCACGGCAACAATGGTGAGTATCCTTTTCATCTTACTTTACCCCTTTGCGGATTTGATCTTCGGCGCCCAACTTCAGGAAACGCCAATTTTCCAGGTCCCGTCTTGGAAGCGAAGGTCGTAGAGAATATATCGCTGACCGTCGATTACCGTTATTGCCTTCACTTGTGTCTTGCTGGTGAATTCGAGGTCATCCAGCCGGGCGTCCGCACGGCTCGGGACGACGACATTGAGGAAATAGTCCTTCAGGGACGTGAGATGGAGGTTTTGGCGCCTGAGCATCGGCTGATTCGAGAGCTCATCGAGTGTCTTGGGATCGCTGTAGGTCTTTACGTAAGCGGAGGTGAGGTGCTTTGTCCATGCTTCGTAATCACGAGCTGCGATGACGCGGTTGAGCTCCGAAATCAGCTGGCGAACGTCGTCGAAGGTCCGTTTGTATTCTTCCTTAGTGACGAGAATCTCGCCCTTTTTGATCAGACCCTGAGACTGGCTCGACGACGACTGCTCGGAAGCTGCCGGAGGAGTCTGTTGCTGCGTCGCCTGTTTCGTAGGCTCTGTCGAAACAGGCGGGGTAGGTTGTGTCGCTTGCGTCGTGGTTGACTGCATTCGTTGAGCGGGTTGGACCGAAGTAGGCGTCGACGTACAGCTGAAGAGGAAAGCGGCGAAGATCCCCGTGATGAAGAGGCGAAGCCCTTGAGCGTCCATATTCCCCTGATATTATCGGCACCTTTTTGTTTTGTCAAAAGGCCGCTCCAACCTTTTGCAATTGACGCAAACCGACCGAACCGATATCGTTTGACCCATGCTAAAGGCGGTGTTTCCGGGATCATTCGATCCTCCGACAAATGGGCATCTGAACCTGATCGAACGGGCATCCTCGATCTTCGACGAAACGGACGTCGTGATCGCTTCGAGCAAGTCAAAGGGCTACCTCTTCTCGAGCGAGGAACGCTATGAGCTGATGTCGGAGCTTGTGAAGCGTTTTGACAACGTCAAAGTCTTCCTCTGGGACAAGCTCATTGTGGATTTTGCGAAACAGGCGGGTGCACGTATTCTGCTCAGAGGCGTCAGGGCACTGGCCGATTTCGGCTATGAGTTCGAGCTTGCGATGACAAACAGAGGGCTGGCAAGCGGAATCGAGACGATCTTTCTCCCCACCGATCCGAAGTTCTTCGTGCTGCGCTCGTCGGCGATCAAAGAGTTAGCTGGTTTTGGGGGAGACATATCGTCCATGGTGCCTCCGTCGGTGGCGAAGGCGCTCAAAAACAAATTGGGCACGACTTGACAATGCGAATCCAATACGGTATTTTCACAAGCACGGCAAATCTTCACAAAAGAGGAAACGATGGCAGTACCGAAGTATAGGACGTCAAAGTCCAGAACCCGTCGCCGCAAATCGGTAAACATGCGACTCGCGACTCCCAAGCTCGTCGAATGTGGCACGTGCGGAAACAGGATTCTGCCGCATAGGGTCTGCCCGAAGTGCGGCTTCTATAAGGGTAAACAAGTCTTAGAACCCGAAGAAATGGCATAGAGTATTTACAGTGATGGGAGCCGGAATGCTCCCGATAAATGAATCATAAGGAGCGCAGACGGAAATGGATGACGAACTGCTCAAGAAGATGAAGAAACTCATCGCCGAGAAACTCGAGGTAGAAGAGGACAAGATCACAATGGAGTCCTCCTTCCGACAGGATCTCGGAGCCGATAGTCTTGATACCTACGAGCTTGTCTACGCCATCGAAGAAGAGATGGGTATTAGCATTCCCGACGAGAAGGCAAACGAGTTTGAAACTGTCGGCGATGCCGTCGAGTACATCAAGACTCAAATCAAGTAACATCTCTCCGTGGCCCGATTTGATAGGTTGGAGACTCTTAATACACCACCAGTAACACCGGAACGAAAAAGGGAACTTCGGCTTTTCGAACGGTATGCGTTGATAAGGTTCAGGAAGCTTGATCTCCTGAACCTTGCTTTTTCCCACCGGTCGTTCGCGAATGAAAACCCAGGGGTATCGGACAATAATGAAAAACTCGAGTTTCTCGGCGATTCGGTCTTGGGTTTAGTTGTCAGTGAGTATCTGTTTCAATCCCTGCCCGACAAGGCTGAGGGCGACCTCGCCCGAATCAAGTCGTTCGTAGTAAGCGAAGACAGTCTCGCCAGTGTCGCGAAGGAGCTGAAGGTCGACAACTTCATCCTGATCGGCAAGGGTGAGGAATACTCAGGCGGTCGCTCGAAGAAAGCAATCCTCGCCGACTGCATGGAGGCGATTATCGGAGCCTACTTTCTCGATTCGGGCTTTCCCGCTTCACGCAAGTTCATCCTCGCCTTCCTCGTGCCGGAGATCAACAAGGTTCTCGAGGATCGTCACAAGAAGGATTACAAGACGCTTCTTCAAGAGCTTGTTCAGAAAAAGCACAAAAGCTATCCGCGTTACAACATGGTAGAGAAAACCGGCCCCGATCATGACCGGACCTTCTGGATCGAGGTGAAAATCAACGGCAAGACGTTTGGGCCGGGTCAGGGCAAAAACAAGAAAGAGGCGGAGCAGAACGCGGCGAGCATTGCCTACAAGGCTCTCACGGAATCCGGTCACAGAGAGGAACCCCGCCGTCGCAGCCGAGGGAAAGTGCCTCCGGCCAATTCCTGAGCGCGCGACCTTCTGCACATCCAGACTACTATTGTTCTCTTTTGAGCTGCCGAAGGTGAGAATCGTAGAAGTTACGAGCAATACGGAGGAGGCTGTCCTTCGTATTGAGCCCGGGATCGTCAAGTACCGAGGCGAGAAGCTCCTTCAACACTGTCCCCATAATTGGACCTTTCGGTATCCCCGCCTCTTCTTCCAGTACGTTTCCGTCGACTGCAAGGTCTCTCAAGGTCAGGGCATCCTCGGAGTCCAGTACTCGATGTATGTGGGCCGAGAAATCGGCAAGCGCTCGGTCTTCTACGTGGCGTCCGGCGGCACCGTAGGTGTCGGCTCGGCGCAGGAGAAAGAGGTCGGGGATCGTATCCTTTCCGACGCGGGAGAGGAACCTTCTCACGGCAGAGTCTGACCAATTCTCCTCATAGTGAAACATGTGATGACGAACGAGGTGTAAGACCTTCGCTTCGATGGCGTTGGAGAATCGGTAGCGCTCGAGAATTTGACGCGTCATGTTTTCGGATTGGAGCTCGTGGCCGTAGAAGGTCGGGAGGCCGTTTTCATCCAGCTTATAGGCCGGCGGTTTTCCGAGATCGTGGAAAAGGGCAGCGAGTCGTATGTCCAAGCGATCCCGTGGGGCCCCGTCACAGGAGAGAAGCGAGTGCTTGAACACGTCGAACTCATGAATCCCCTTCTGTTCGATCCCCTTACACTGCTCCAGCTCGGGAATGAGGAGGGGAAGCAGGCCGGATACGTCCATAAGCTCGAACGCAACCGACGGGCGTTCGGAACCGAGGATCTTGACCAACTCGTCCTGAATCCGTTCGGCAGATACGCTGCTGATACGGTGGGCCGAGCTTTGCATTCCTGCAAGCGTAGCGTCGTCGATACGGAAGTCGAGCTGGCAGGCAAACCGGCAGGCGCGAAGCAGTCGGAGGCCGTCCTCGGCGAAACGAGCGGCGGGATCTCCGATGGCTCGTATGATGTGTGCTTTGATATCCGGGAGTCCGCCGTGTGGATCGTGCAGAACGCCGGAGGTCAGGTCGACCGCGAGGGCGTTCATCGTGAAGTCGCGGCGTTTCAGGTCCTCTTCGAGATTCGCGGTAAAGTCCACGCTGTCGGGGTGACGTGAATCGCTGTACTTTCCGTCGGTCCGAAACGTTGTGACCTCAATCTTGCTACCCTTGTAGAAGACCGTCACAGTGCCGTGCTTGATGCCGGTCGGAATAACCCTCCTGAAAATCCGGATGACGTCCTCAGGGAGGGCGTCGGTGGCGAGGTCGTAGTCGCTGTCTGGGAGCCCCGCAACCCGGTTGCGGACAGCTCCGCCGACGAGAAAGGCCTGGTAGCCGTTCTCGTGGAAGATGTGTCCGACCTCTTTGAGCATACGTGGTAAATGGATTCGACGCACAGAAAGATGGTAAGCACGGTGAGGAGGAAATGGCAACCACCGATGACGGCCGATCAGAAGGTCAAGAAACAAAAAGAAGCAGCCCCGGAGGGCTGCTTTCGATGTCGGGATGTTTTCTTAGGTGATAAGCGAGTATTTGTCGCTATTTGAAGAGCTGGAGAACCGTCTGGCTCTTCTGGTTCGCCTGCGCGAGCATTGCGGTCGAGGACTGAACCAAGATCTGGTTCTTCACGTACTTGACCATCTGCGCAGCCATGTCGGTGTCTCTGATGCGGGATTCGGCCGCTTGGAGGTTTTCCGCTCCAATTGAGAGACCCTGGGTCGCATAGTTCAGGCGGTTCTGGTAGGCACCAAGATCTGCGCGCTGCTTGCTCACGGTCTGGAGAGCCTTGTCCAGAATGCCGATTGCCATGTTGGCCCGATCCGGCGAGGAAAGCGACAGGAACGTTGCCGTGCTCGGCAAGCCGTTCGTGCCCTGGATCCCGAGAGCCTGAGCGGTCATGGTACCGATGTAGACGCGCATTCGCTGGTCCATGTTGGCGCCGACGTGAAACCACATGCTCGCGGTAATCGTGTTGGTACCGGTGGCACGGGCGAACCGGCCAGTCAGCATGTTGAGACCATTGAACTGGGCCTGGGACGCGATTCGGTTGACCTCGGCGACGAGCTGGGACACCTCGACCTGGATCATCATGCGGTCCGAAGCGGTGTAGATACCGTTCGACGCCTGAACCGAAAGGTCGCGAAGGCGCTTCAAGATGTCCTGCGTCTCCTGGAGGTAACCTTCCGAGGTCTGAATGAAGGAAATCCCATCCTGCGCGTTCTTTTCGGCGCGATTGAGACCCCGGATTTGAGCTTGCATCTTCTCACTGACGGCGAGCCCTGAGGCGTCGTCGCCTGCGCGATTGATGCGCTGTCCGGAGGACAGCTTCTCGATGTTGCTCTGGACCGCCTGATCATTGAGATTCAACTGGCGAGCGGCGAACATCGCGCTCAAGTTGTGGTTTATGATCATAAAATCCTCCGTGATATTGGACGTCCCGGACATCCTTGTCCGGTTTTCTATGTAAGATTTTCGGCGTTCTAAAAATTCCCTTTAGCGGTTCTTGCAGCAGATTGACAAAAACGCTTCAGATGAACTCTGAAGCGGGAAGAGGGGCGAGTACAGACGTTGAATTTAGACAAAAATGCAGTATGCTAATGCCATGGCACGCGAGTCAGCGGGGCTCCTCTTCGTGGGAGGGGACGGTCCGGATACAGAGCTCATCGGTAAGGCGGTCGAGAGGGCCGAATTGGTGATTGCCGCGGACTCGGGATACGATCTGGCCTGTTCCTTGGGAGTGGCGGTGGACCTGTTGGTGGGAGATATGGACTCAATCCGCCGGCTTCCCGAAAGCGAGAGCCTGTCCGGCGACCGCATCCTGGCGTTTGATCGCGATAAGGACGAGACGGACACGGAAATCGGGCTTCGGCTGCTTCATGAGCGCGGTGCCACCGATGTCACAATCGTCGGAGGGGGTGGTGGGCGACTCGACCATCTCCTGGCGATCATGACCCTCTTCGAGCGTGAGCTCAGACCCTCTCGTTGGATTACGGCCAACGAAGAGGTCGTTCACATTGAAGGTCAGGCCGTGTTCGAGGAGATGCGGGGGGTCGTTTGTTCGTTCTTTCCAGTTGGAGACATAGTCTGCACCATGCGCACGAGCGGGCTGAAGTGGCCGCTCGACGGGCTTTCATGGAGGCACGGGGATGTCGGTATCAGCAACTGCGGTGTAGATGATCGGGTCATCGTCACGATGCTCAGCGGAAGGCTGATTATGGTGCGCAACCTTCGGGAGGTGGGCAATGGCTGAACGCACAGTCTTCGAGAAGCTGGCCGATACCCTCCCGGAGAAGGAGCGCAAGGATCTTCTCGAGAAGATCGGCCGAAGCATGAGCTTCGGCGACACCGGCGACGAGAACATCTATGAAAAGCAGATGACGAACGACGAGCGGGAGGTGCTGATAAGTCAGGACCTGGAGCGCCTCTCGATTTTAGGTCGTTTCTGGCTCTGGTTTCGAAGCGCCATATCGGGTAAGAGCAGGAGAGATCTGCTCGTGAGCTCGAAGCTGCGGGCGTTGAAGGGGACCATCAACCATAAATTCCCCGGTTTGACGGGATTCGAGACGCGCGATATTACGCCGAAGTTCGCCGATGCAGTCTTCGATCTCTACAAGCTCACGATGCCCCTTGCCCCCCTGTACCGTCGACTAGTGATCCGCTCACGGGAGATAGAAGGAGCCTTCGTTGAACTGCTCGAGAAGCGATATCCGGAAACGCGGATCGTCCTGTCAGACATCATCTCTGCAGAAGAGCTCGAACGGGTCTATGACGAAAAGGGGCAGGAGCAGGCGGTCAGACGCGCTGCGATGGCGAAGTTCGACGAGTTCGCGGCAAGTCTCGACGAGACGGTCTTCGACGCTGTCGAGAGCTCAATTGTTCCGGTCTTCTATCTAAAGGACATCGTCTTTTTCCCCTATGCCTCCTTGTTCGAGCTCTTTCACCTTTCGATCTCCTCGATGCTTCCCGACCAGGAACCGGTTTTCAGAAGCGCGTCGGCGATGCTCGCCATCGAGCATCTGGAGAAGCTCTATTTTGCTCTCTACAACGTCTCGAAGATTCCGACGCCAATTCACCTCGAGGGGGATGTGGCCGAATATCTGCTCGCACTCGAGGAGGGGACGGACGAGTCGGGAGGTGCGGGCGGGGCCTCAAGCGCGACAGAAGAAGAAGCCGAGGACAAGAACCTCGCCTTTGGTGTGGGTGTCGGCGAAGAAGGAGCGGAGGAAACAAGCGAAGCCGAACGCCGGGGTGATATGATTTTCGAAGAGGCTGGTGCAAGCGCGGAGACGCTCGCCCATGAGTTCGTTGCGTTGTTCGAGGCGGCACAGAGGTTCGACAAACGGATGCCGATCGTCGAGCTCATTCGCTACTTTCTCAAGGATCCCTACCACCGCATGTATGTCTACGTCCCGAGGCTCCGTTTGCGCGACTACTACCAGGCGGTCGCAAAAGTGCGCCTTCTTGCCCAGATCGAGGAAATTGTTCCTATGCTTCGTGTACGTGTGGTGGACAATAAGATCGATCGGCTGTTCAAGGGGCAGCGGCTGACCCTGTTTCACCACTACCGCGAGTACAAGTCCGTCGACTATGAGAAGATGGGGTTGCCGTTCTTCTCACGAACGCGGTCGCTGAATCTGTTGTTCAACTTCATTCGCTGGTACTACCGGGAATACGTCCAGGAACTCGTCAAGATACTCGGTACGGTGATTCTTGTTCAGAACCGGGTGACGCGCAACAAGTTGCTGCAACACGCCACGACGGTCGAAGATCTCGAACAGAAGATATGGGAGTTCGATGCCAGTCTCTCGCCCGACACAGAGGAAGGGAAGGTCTTCCATCGGTTGAGGGCGAGCCTGGGCGGCGACCCGGGCCATCAGCGGATGTTTCGAACGATCGTTCTGCAGAAAGACGTGCAGGTAAACGGCTTCGTCGAACGAGGACGGGAGAGCTTCGCCGGTCTGCAGAAGGTCTTCGAAGAAGTCTACATGACGCCGAGCGAAGCGGTTCGAGAACGTCTCTCGAGCCGATTCTATCTGAACGGAAGGCTGCAACCCCTCTCGAAGCTGCTGAAGGAACGCGCAGCCTACATCCGGGAGTTTCTCTCGATTCTCCTTCAGGTTATGAGACTCGAGGGCGTGTGATCCTTTATGCGTGCGCGGATTCGATCTGCAGTTATCTCAGGGTCCTCGACGAGAACGCGTTTGCCCGCGATGAGATCCGCTATCCCAAGCTCTCGCGGATAGCGGGGGATGACATGAAGGTGCAGATGGCTTATCGAGGCCCCCGCGACGAGTCCCATATTGAATCCGATGTTGTATCCCGTCGGATGGTGCGTGTTGTCCAGGACATCGAGTATCCCCCTCTGTACTCGGATGAGCGCCAGCTCCTCACGAGCCGTTAGCTCGCGGACGTCTTCTACATGTCGTGTCGGGAAGATCATTACGTGACCCGGGTTGTATGGGTAGAGGTTGACGGTAACAGCGAAAAGCTCCTCGCGGTACACCGTGAGATTGACGACCTCTTCGGAACCGTCGTTGACGAGACAGAGGATGCAGCCAGACGGCCGTTCTCCTTGAAGGTAGGCGATCTTTTCGAAATTAAAGAAGTAGTCCACAACTGTCGCCTCTTCATATCCTCGGACCAGTCATTGGCCCTGTCCAAATCCAGGTATTATGTCCTGCCGTTTTGTGGGATCGAGATCCAGGTATTTCAAGAGCACAGGATATTGATTGAAAAGCTCCCCGAACTTTCGAAGCATATCGATGCGTTGTGCGGCAAGCTGGTCCAGATTCGTCTTCGTTACCGCTGATTGTTGCCGCGCCTGCTTCTCTGCATCGACGATATCGAGATACTGCTGCCTTGCTTTTCTGTAAAGGGCAATATCTGGAAGCTCCACCGTCTCCGGAGTCACGGAGGTGAAGCGAACCTGCGAAAACTTGTCCTCGAGATCCTTGAGCAGGCCGGGTTGGAGTGCGCCAAAGCCGGCCGATAGAACCTCACCGGACGCCGACTCGGTTGACATATAATCCTGGGCCTCGGCCGCAATCCTCGTGTCAAAACCTTCATACCATGTTCCGAGGGTCTGGGGGGTTATTCGATCGTCGATCATCAGGGAGGGCAGGGTTTCGGGCTTCATGACGTAGGAGACCGAGATTGCGATATTGTAGGAGAAATCGGGCTTGCCATCGAGGTATTGCGCATAGAGTGCTCCGGACGGGAGGGTCCCCTGCGAGGACACGCGCGTCTTCTGTGGCGCCAGCTTGAAGGTGTAGAGCTTCAGGTTGGTCGGGAGAAGTCGCTGCCATCGCCACACAAACGTGCCCGGTTTGACGACCTGGTGCTCGAAGCCGTTGGTCTTGGTAAATATCACTCCGTAGCTGTCCGCCGGGAGCTGCAGCTGAATCCATCCAAAGTAGAACGCGACCCCTGCGGCCACGATCAGGATGAGGAGGCTGACAAGAAGCTTTCTCATTCGGTACTTCCTTCTTCACGCTGCGACGGGGCAAGCCCGAGGGCGTCGACGAGATCAGGCAGCTCGAGTATGACGACGTCCGCTCTCAAGTCGGCGCAGCGCGGGTCGTTCTGTCGTAACCTCAATGAGCGGGTATCTCCTGCGAAGAGCGCCGTTTTGCATCCGGACTTGTTGGCCGTCCAGACATCGTTCAACATATCGTTGCCGACGTAAACCACCGACGCCGGCGCGACTCCGTGGGCGCGTTCGAGGCGCTCGAGAAGCGGAGTGAAAAGCGCCGTCGATGGTTTTGCCCTCCCTGCCTGATAGGACCACACGCAGAGGTCCTGCCTGAAACCGAGCTCGATGTGTGTTGCCCCGAGCAGAGCCGGAAAGAGGAGGGGAGTGTAGAATTGGGCATTGGAAACGATTCCCAGGAGCCGACCGGTCGATCGAAGAGCCGCGATCGTCTCCTTGATGCCCGGCATCGGTGCCACGGGATTGGAGAGAACCTCATACCAGACGGCGACCCGAAGCGCAGCGCCTTCGTTGTGGGCGTTTGCTTGCGGCGAGATCGCCTGCTCCTCGAGCAACTTCGAGAGGAGCATCCGCCAGAGATCTGCAACGTCGATTTCCGGGAAGTCTATGCCGCGGGATCGATCGGCCGCATGCCGCCGATCGATTTCGGCAAAGTACTCCCTTCGCACCGTTTCGCCGATGGCGGGATCGCGAACGAGAAAGCCGCCGCGCCTCAGAGCTTCTGCAAACTTGTCCGCGTTGCTCGATTCTTGGGCGGTACCTACATCCCCGGATGCAGAGGTAAACATCGTTCCGTAGACGTCGAACAGCACGCAGTGCACGTCGAGGTCACGGTTGTGGCGCGGTTCCATTCTCGGGTGGGCGGAATCGGCGACTGAGGGCGAGGATGCAATTATCTCTATGATCTCGCCCTGGAGTGTCGGATCGGAGAGTGCGGGTGGCACCATGAGGCAATTGTACGTGTATATCATTGCGGCGACAAGATGCGCGGAATCCTCGCGCTGGTCGCACGATGCACACGGGAGAGAAAAGTGCTACAATCGGCAACCGGAATGAACAAGGAAGGTCAAGAGCTCTGGCTGCCGTCAGCTGCCGCAAGGATCACTGTCTTTCTCTTCTTTTTTTCTCTACTCGTGATGTCGCTTTTTCTGCTCGGCAATTTCCAGAGTTTCCTCGACTCGACTCAGACGATGTTGCTTGCAGTTTTCGAAGGCGCGAGCCTGCTCTACGTCGTGGCTGCGCTCTATTGGGTCATCGTGCAGATCGTGCTCGCCATTCGCGGTGTTGCACGCCTGAATGCAGTTTCTCTCGTCCTTTCAATACTTGGAATAGGTTTCCTTCTCGGCGCTCACCTGGTGTTTGGGTTTCTGATCGTTTGGCTGGAACCCGTGAATTGACAGCAGGTATTTCAGACGATAGGATACGATATGGTTCGCGCAGTCCGAGGTGCCGTCATAGTGGAGAATACTCCCACATCGATTCAAGACGCGGTGGCGGAGTTGGTTTCGACGATCGTGGTTCGCAACAATATCGAAGAAGAAGACATCGTCAGCATCGTCTTCTCCCAAACCCATGACATAGACGCATTCAATCCGGCCACGGCGCTTCGAGAGGTCGGCTTTGCCTCCGTTCCGCTGTTTTGCACGCAGGAGCCGCGAATTGCCGGCTCTCCTGGGAAAATCGTCCGAGTACTCTTGACCTGTTCCACCGAACGAAAGCGGCTTGATCCCGTATATCTCAGAGGCGCCGAACGCCTGCGGGCGGATCTTTTTGGTGATGCCGCTCAGGCATGACACCTTCGAAACCGAAAGTGTAGTGTGGAGAAACCGGTTCCTCTCAAGACGTCAATCGAAGTCTCTCGTATCAGACGAACCTGCCGCCTCATAGAGTCCATCTTTCTCGGGCTCAAGCCCAGCCTGCAACCGGGAATGACGACCGCGAGGCTCAATTCGCTCTGCTCCCAGATGCTATCGGCCGGTGGCGGTATCGCGGCAATGAAGGGCTATAAGGGATATCCTGCGAGCATCTGCACATCGGTCAACAACGTAGCGGCACACGGTGTGCCGGGCAGCTACGAGCTGCAGCCGGGTGACCTCATCAGCGTTGACATCTCGGCTCAGATCGAAGGATGGCACGGAGACGGGGCATGGACCTACGTCGTCGGAGAGGCCCTGCCCGATTCCCGAAGACTGTTGAAGGCCGCCTGGCAGGCAACTATGTCGGGAATAGAGGCAGCGAAGGCAGGGGCTCGCCTCGGGGACGTGGGAGCCGCCATCGAAGAGAGCGCTCGCAGATACGGCTGCTCCGTGCTCGACAAGTTCGTGGGTCACGGGATTGGTCTCGGTATGCACGAGGAGCCCATGGTTCTGAACTTCGGTAAGCGTGGGACCGGCCAGCCAATTGTACCCGGGATGGTGCTGACGATAGAGCCGATTGTGTGTCTCGGCATCCCCGAGGCCCACGTTCTCGGGGATGGGTGGTCGATTGTTACCGACGACAACAGCCTTTGTGCGCAGTACGAGCACACCGTCGCCGTATTCTCGGACAAAACAGAGGTGCTTACTTTCTCTGCCGGCAACAAGATCAGGAATGGCGACCTGCCGCCCTATTTTTAGAGAGCATACGGCGCCAACCTCCTCGTGGCCGAAGAAGAGGATTGACAAAACGGACAAAACCGGATATAAGTGCTCGATAAATCATTTAGCAGCAATGACTTGTGCCACCTTAGCTCAGTTGGCCAGAGCACGTGACTTGTAATCTCGGGGTCCCCGGTTCGAATCCGGGAGGTGGCTCTTCTCTTTCGCCCGCCGCGGCCCGCGTCGGTTGGCCAAGCGGCCAGGTTGGTGGAGCTCGATTGACGCCCTGCGAGAGCAATAGGGTGTCCTTTTCCGGCTGCTTGACATGATTTTTCGCTGCGTGATAGGTTCGTTGCACATCGTCCACTTCCGGGGTGGGCATTTTGGGGGAGATTCCCGAGCGGTCAAAGGGGGCAGACTGTAAATCTGTTGGCTACGCCTTCGAAGGTTCGAATCCTTCTCTCCCCAGAACAGATCAAATGACACGCGTGATCCGAAGTTCCATCGGTTCTGCTGTCGATACCCACAGAGACTTCGCCGATGAGCAAACCCTTCTACGAAGACGGTCTCCGGTTCGAGTGTACGCGATGCAGCAACTGCTGCCGCCACGAACCGGGATACGTCTTCTTGTCCGAATCTGACCTGCAACGCCTCGCCAAAGGCCTGGGGATGACACAGGAAGATTTCGTCAAACGTTTTTGCCGTGTTGTCGAAGTAGGTAGTGCACGAATGCTCAGTCTCGTCGAAAAACCGAACTACGACTGCGTATTTTGGGACAATGGTTGCACTGTCTACAAGGACCGCCCCCTGCAATGCAGGAGCTATCCATTTTGGGACGCAAACGTCGCGACGACGGAGTCATGGGAGCAGCTTTCCGGCGTGTGTCCCGGCGCGAATCGTGGTAAACTGCATACGAAAAATGAAATCGACCGGTGGTTGGACGCCCGACACCAAGATCCGCCGATCGTTCTATGATGAATTAGGGGTGTGAATGAAAGTTCACTTCTGGGGGGTGCGCGGCTCGATGCCGACCCCGATACTTCCCGGTCAGATCCAGAGCAAGATCGCTGCGGTTGTGCAGCGTGTGGAGCCAAAGGATCTCGTTAGCCCGGAAACTAGAGAGGCTTTTCTCGCGAATCTGCCTCCCTACCTGACTGGAACCATTGGCGGGAACAGCACGTGTATCGAGATCCGGCTCCAAGACGATACGCTCATTATCATCGATGCAGGTTCCGGCATAGCAGCTCTCGGTAACTCCTTGAAAAAGCGACGCGAGAATGTCCGTCAGTATCACATCTTCTTTACGCATTTCCATTGGGATCACATCCAGGGCTTGCCGTTCTTCACACCGCCCGTTTACGATCCTCGCTGCAAAATAACCTTTCACAGTCCGATCGAGGGGTTCGAGGACTTCCTGCGAGACCAAATGCGCCATCCCTATTTCCCGATCACCATGGAAACGATGAATGCGGACCTGAAGTTCGATGTTTTGACCGGTGAGCCGTTGAAAATCGGAACGGCCGAGGTCAGCTATCGCGAGGTGAAACACCCTGGGCGCGCATTCTCCTACAAGTTTACCGAAAACGGAAAATCATTCATCTTCTCGACCGACACCGAGCTGACCGAGGAGGACTTTCAGAAGAACGAGTCGAACAGGCGGTTCTACGAAGGAGTCGAGATCATCGTGATGGACAGCCAGTACACCCTCGACGAGGCAATCGAGAAGTATGATTGGGGTCACTCCTCCTACAGCCTGGCAGTCGACTTTGCCTCGGAGTGGGGCATCGAAAGGCTCGTCCTGTACCACCACGAACCGCTCTATGACGACAAGAAGATGTACGCTATTCTGAAATCCTCGCAGTGGTATGCAAGCCATCTGGAAGGAAAGAAGCTCGAGATCATGCTCGCCAGCGAGGATCTCGATCTCATTATTTGATGGATTGAGATCATGACGGAATCGTTGTCCGGCCGGGAGATGGTTGGAATGTACCTCTTTTTGAAGAAAAGTGAAAACGAGTTGGACGAAATCCTAACCCAATTGATGCTGCGTTTCGAAAAGTCGCTCTACGGGCGCCTTTCGATCGAAGAGTTCGAGCGGCTCGGCGAGCTCTACCGCGCGGGGACGGACTTTTTCGCGGACAAGGAGTAACTGTGAGTGCTCACGGTCGCGCCAAAAAACTGGCGATCATATCGGTATTCTTCATTTTCCCGCTTGTCTCTGCGGTCGCGCAGTATCTGCCGCCGAATGGCGCCGATTCACTTTCAAGCTATCTGTCTCCAACCTTTCTCGCGGGGGGGGCGTCGATTACTTCCACAGAGTCGCCGCAGGCTGACGTGCTTAATCCCGCCGCGGGAGCGACGAAGCAGCGGGTGACTCTCGACGCGAGCTACATCGGTCTTATCGGGACGCAGCAAAACGAGGGGTGGCTTGGTCACGTGGCCAACATCGGGAACACGATTCCAACGAAGTTCGGCGTCTTCAACTGGAGCGTGCATTTCCTCACATCGAGTCTTCCCGAGGTGAATCTCGGGACATTCGGCGCTCTGAATGCCTCCTTCGCGAAGCAGCTGTACCCCGACCTTCTGATAGGGATCGGGCTCAACTCGAGCATCGGTACCAATACGGGTTTCGGTTGGGGGCTCTCCGGGACCCTTGGCTTCATCGCGATGCCGGGCGATGTCGGATTTCTCAAGAACTTTACCTGGGGAGTCGCGGTACAGAACATCGGTAAGGGGTTTGCCCCGTTGCCCGGGAGCTCGGCCTATCCGGCTCCGTTTACCCCCGTCGTCGGGGCCTCCTTCGATCTGCTGAAGGACAAACCCTTTCAGATTGCCTTCTCAGGGGATGTGGGTTTCCCATCGTTTCAAGACCTCAATCTTCGTGTAGGCGGCGCGATCAGCTACAAGCAGGTCCTCGCGCTTACGTTTTCGAGCGGGGTCGATCTTCGTGAGCTTTTTGACCCGAATCTGCAACCGCGGAGCCTCATCCCGTCGGTTGGCCTCTCCTACACTTTCAAGACAGGGCTCGGCAACAAATCGGAGTTTCTCAACCAACATGGGTGGAACACGACCGAGATGAAGACCCAAGCTTCGGTTGCGCCGATGCAAGGCGGCGTCTGGGCCTTCGGATTGGGTGCGAACGCGCCGTTGGGTGTCATCGACCGAACTCCGCCGAAGATAACCGTCGATTATCCGAAGCCCGTCTACATCTCACCGAACAACGACGGGCGCCAGGACTCACTCGAGCTTCCGATCACGATCACCGATCAGCGGTACGTTCGCGGCTACAAGTTGGACATTTACGACAGTCAGGAAAAGATCGTGCGCGAAATTCGCAACAAAGAGGAACGACCCGAAAATCAGGGAATTCAAAACATCGTCGACCGGCTTCTGGCGGTGAAGAGCGGGATAGCGATCCCGGCGACTCTTCGGTGGGACGGACTGGGTGACAACGGAAAGCTCGTTCCTGACGGCACCTATACCTTCTCCCTCGAGGCTTGGGACGACAACGGCAACATCGCAAGATCACCGAGCTACGTCGTGTACGTAGACACGACGCCGCCGACCGTCGAGATAGTAAAACCGAAACCTGTGGATCTCATATTCTCGCCAAATGGTGACGGGAACAAGGACACACTGCGCATCGAGCAGACAGGTTCGAAAGAGGATCTGTGGACAGGAACGATCGACTCCGCGGCAGGGAAGGTGATTCGTACCTTCGAATGGAAGAACAGCCCTCCGCAGAGCTTCGTCTGGGACGGCGAGGACAATGACGGCAAGCTGGCTCCCGACGGGGTCTACAACTATTCGATCACCTCTACCGATAGGGCGGGGAACGCCGGCGGCGGGGCGCTCGACAACATCATTATCAATACTCAGGCGACCCCGGCTACGGTTTCGATCGGTAGCTCGGAGTTTTCGCCGAACGGCGACGGGGTGAAGGACACCGAGTTGATCAAACCGAACGTGCCGGTCACACAGGGCATTGCGAGCTGGACGCTTACGATTAAGGACTCCGGCGGCGAGGTCGTTCGCAAATACACGGGAGGAACGAGTCCGCCTGAGCCGATGTACTTCAACGGCAAGAGGTCGGACGGTAGTGCACTGCCGGAGGGCTCCTATTCGGCGCAGTTGTCGATTGAATACGAGAACGGAAACCACCCGCAAGCCACCTCGCCGCTGTTTACGATCGACGTCACGCCCCCGCAGGCCTCGGTGACCGCCAACTACACGGTGTTTTCTCCGAACGGAGACGGTAACAAAGACACGATCACCTTCTACCAAGACACCTCCAAAGAGGACAAATGGACGGGTGCAATCTACAACTCGCAGGGCGAGAAGGTGAAAACCTACTCTTGGGTAGGGACCGCCGATCCGAAGGTCGAGTGGGATGGTCACGCCGACGACGGGCTACTGGTCCCTGATGGGAGCTACACCTACCAAGTAGAGTCGACCGACCGCGCAGGCAACGTCGGGAAGTCGAACATCGTTGCCTTCGAGGTGAATACGGAGAAGACTCCGGTATTTCTCTCGGTGGAGTATCCCGCATTTTCACCGAACGCCGACGGTGTCAAGGACACCATCAAGATTTATCCGCAGATTCGCGTTCCCGGGGGAATTGAATCCTATTCACTCTCCATTCGCTCCTCCAGCGGCAAGACCGTACGGGCATACTCGGGGCGGGGAGCTCCGCCGAACGCATTCACCTGGGAAGGGCTCGACGAACAGGGTAACAGAGTGCCAGACGGAAGCTACGAAGCACTCTTGAATCTGACCTACTCGAACGGCAATACCCCCAGCGCTCCTTCGCCGGCCTTCGTGGTGGACACAAAATATCCGCAGATCACTGCAGAGGCGAATCGAACGCTTTTCTCGCCGAACGGGGATGGTCATAAGGACACAGTCACGATAACGAACCAATCCAGCTTCGAAAACCTCTGGGAGGCGGAAATTCTCGATTCTGGAGGAAATGTAGTCCGTCGCGAGTTCTGGAAAGGAAGGGCAGGCAATTTCGTCTGGGATGGAACTGATGCGCAGGGTAATACCGTCGCGGACGGGAGCTACACCTACCTCATTTCCTCCACGGACACGGCGGGAAACATGAGCCGGGCCATGATCCGCAACATTGTAGTCGACACAAAACCCACCCCCGTCTTCGTCACGGCGAGCGCCGACGGTTTCTCGCCGAACGGCGACGGCAGAAACGACACAATCACCTTCGGTACGGTCGTCTCGGTTGACCAGGGAATTACGAGCTGGCAACTCGGCATTTTGGACTCGGCGGGGAAGACGGTGAGAAACTACCATGGAGGCTCGACCATTCCGAGCTCGGTTACCTGGGACGGAAAGACCGATTCCGGACGAATCGCGCCGGAGGGCAGCTACCGGGCCGATTTCAAGGTCGTCTATCTCAAAGGAAATGAGCCGACCGCCAGCACGTCACCGTTTCTGCTCGACGTCTCCGGGCCACGGGTTTCAGTTACGATCTCTCCGCTTCCGTTTTCGCCGGATAACGACGGCGTGAACGATGAGCTGACCTTCGCAATCAGCGTGTCCGATCAGAGCAAGATCGGCTCATGGAAGCTTCAAATCGAAGATCCGAAGAATCACCTCTTCAAGAGCTTTTCGGGAACCGGAAAGCCGGGCTCACAGATCATCTGGGATGGGAAGTCGAACAACGGCGAGCTCGTAACCTCCGCCGAGGACTATCCCTACACCATGCAGGTGACCGATTCCCTCGGAAATAGCACGACCGTCACGGGCAAGATTCCGGTCGATATTCTGGTGATCAAGGAAGGAGACAAGCTTCGAATCCGAATTTCGAGCATAATCTTTGCGCCGGACAGCGCCTCACTCCAGACGACCGATCCGGAGGTCAATGGAAAGAACGAAAAGGTGTTGGACCGACTTGCCGAGATTCTGAAGAAGTACGACACCTACAACATTCGCATCGAGGGCTACGCCGTGAGCGTCTACTGGAACGATCCGGTGAAGGCAAAAGAGGAACAGCAGCAGGTGCTGATCCCTCTCTCCTTGAGTCGTGCGAACGCGGTGAAAGAGGCTCTTGTGAAGCGGGGAGTCGACGGAAACCGAATCTCGACCGTCGGTCTCGGGGCGAGCAACCCGGTAGTGCCGAACAGCGACATTCAGGACCGGTGGAAAAACCGCCGAGTAGAATTTATACTAATCAAATGACGCCGGTGCTTCTCCGGTGCCGACCGGTTTGACCTGCTGCGGCCCCATGCAGCTTGGACATAGAGAGATCGATGGCCGAGGAAAAAACGAATAGCAAGACAATAGTACGTATCCTGACTATCGCGGTCATCGTGGTCGCGCTTGTGCTTGGAGGAGGGGCGGTGTTCGCCTACTGGCTGAACGAGCCGCCGGCCGGCATGCCGGGTTCGACCATCATCTCGGTGCAGAAGGGCGACAGCTTCAAGTCTGTCGCTCGAAATCTCAACAAACAGGGACTCATTCGTTCCTGGGCTTTCATGGACCTCGTAAGCATCGTCCGTCGGACGACCGGGGAGCTGAAAGTCGGGCGTTTCAAGATTGACCGGGGCTCGACCACGCTCGACATTCATAACCTGCTGATTTCGGGCCGTCAGGTCTTGGTGCGGGTCACGATACCTGACGGGTGGACTATCAAACAAATGGCGGATCGATTGGCGGAAGAGAAGATCGTCTCCAGGAGTGACTTCCTCGAAGCGGCGAAATCGCCGAAGGTGCTGAAGGAGCTTGATATTCCTGCAGAGAGCGCGGAAGGGTTCCTTTTTCCCGATACCTACTACTTTCCAGAGAGCTATCCCGCAGACAAGGTAGTCACCTCGATGGCAGAGAACTTCTTCCGTCACCTCGCCGCAATCTATCCGGACTACAAGAAGCTTTCCTCTCGAGAGCTTCTGCGGAAGGTCACGATGGCCTCGATCGTCGAAGGCGAGTATCGAGTTCCCGCAGAAGCACCCGTAATCGCCTCCGTCTTCTACAACAGGCTCGACGAGCACATGAGGCTCCAGTCCTGCGCGACGGTAAGTTACGTGCTCACTGACATCAACGGTATGCCGCACCAGACACGCCTGTACGACAAGGACCTCTGGGTTCCCTCGCCCTATAACACCTATCGGCATCGCGGGCTGCCTCCTGGTCCGATTTCCGCACCCGGCAAGACAGCGCTTCATGCCGCTTTCTACCCCGCGCAGACGAACTATCTCTATTTTGTCCTCGAAGACCCGAGGACGGGAAAGCACTTCTTCTCGAAGACCTTTGCCGCCCACATAATGGCGAAGTATGAATTGATAAACCTGTATCTGAAGTCCAACTAGCGGGAGCGGTGGAAGGGGGTTCCTGCCTCTCCCGGCTCATTGCCTGCAGGATAGGAAATGCGTGTACCGGACAGTGTACTTGCGGAGATCAGTGAGAAGCTGAACATCGCCGATGTCGTCGGCGACTACGTGACCTTGAGACCGCAAGGTACACGTATGGTGGGACTCTGTCCGTTCCATAATGAAAAGACCCCTTCGTTTTCCGTGACTCCGGAAAAGG
>Ga0315535_1000852_pt1 | contig 20994 bp, 15 predicted proteins | sample SalMarSW160220MG_2_FD_203092 | JGI IMG/M metagenome (GOLD analysis project Ga0315535, IMG submission 203092) | Salt marsh sediment microbial communities from the Plum Island Ecosystem LTER, Massachusetts, United States - Salt Marsh Sediment SW1602-20 ... | reverse complement strand
CTGGCATTCAGGGATATATATGTCAGGGAAATAAGTGACAAAGATTATAACCTTACCCCTGAGGAACGTTCTGAAGGATTTGTATCACTCTTCAACGGAAAGGATCTGGATAACTGGGTTGGAAATAAAAAGTCATATGTTGTTGAAGATGGAATGATAGCTGTAAAACCCAGTGATGATTCGGGCGGTAACCTTTACACGGATAAGGAATACTCCGATTTTATTTTCAGATTCGAGTTTCAGCTTACTCCTGCAGCCAATAATGGCATTGGAATAAGGGCACCTCTTACGGGCGATGCTGCTTATGTCGGGATGGAGATTCAGGTACTCGACAATACTGCACCGGTGTATGCAAACCTTCAACCATACCAGTATCACGGATCCGTTTATGGTGTTATACCTGCGAAAAGAGGTTACCTTAATCCTGTAGGTGAATGGAATTATGAAGAGATTATGGCAAATGGAACTCATATAAGGGTAATACTCAACGGCACAACTATTGTCGACGGCGATATTGCCGGACCCAGAGATAACGGAACAATGGATCATAAAGACCATCCCGGATTGAAAAACAAAACAGGTCACATAGGATTTCTCGGTCACGGTTCAGAACTTAGATTCAGAAATATCAGGATAAAAGATCTCTCACAAAAGGAATAAATCCGGGTATTTATATATTTGTGGACCTCCGTGTCTCCTCAGTGTTGCTCTGTCTGAGTTCGTTTTTGGAACGCAGAAAATCACAGAAAACGCAGAGAACCACAGAGGTATTATCAATAAATGACTAATGAAAATGAAATTTTTTTTCTCACTTCTGGTATCACTTTTAGTTTTTGTTTCCTGCGCAAAAGTCAAGCCGCCGGAACCATATGGTCCTGTACCGTCTGAACGCCAGCTTAAATGGCATGATATGCAGTATTATATGTTCGTCCATTTCACTGTCAACACTTTTACTGATAAGGAATGGGGTTACGGGGACGAAAAGGAATCGGTTTTTAATCCGTCTGATCTTGATTGTGATCAATGGGCAAAGGTGGCAAGTGAGGCAGGAATGAAAGGAATAATAATAACTGCAAAGCACCACGATGGCTTTTGCCTTTGGCCTTCGAAGTATACGGAACATTCAGTAAAGAATTCCCCGTGGAAAAATGGTAAGGGTGATGTGCTGAGAGACCTGAGCATTGCATGTAATAAATACGGACTTAAAATGGGGGTTTACCTGTCACCATGGGACCGGAACAGCGCCGTTTACGGAACCCCTGATTATCTTGTTTATTACAGGAATCAGCTGAAGGAATTACTTACCGGTTATGGGAAGATATTCGAAGTATGGTTTGATGGTGCTAATGGTGGCGACGGTTATTACGGGGGAGCCAGGGAAGTACGTAAGATTGATAACAGGACCTATTATGATTGGCCCAACACCCATGCTATAGTGAGGGAGTTGCAGCCGACAGCTGTAATGTTCAGTGATGCAGGTCCGGATGTGCGCTGGGTAGGGAACGAAAGGGGTATCGGCAGCCTTACCAACTGGTGTCTTTTAAACAGGGATGGCATGTACCCGGGTGGTGATTTTTCCTCTATCCTTGGTCCCGGACAGGAAGATGGGAAATACTGGGTCCCTGCAGAGGTTGATGTTTCTATCAGACCCGGATGGTTCTATCATCCCGCCCAGGATTCAATGGTCAAATCGCCCGAACAGCTGCTTGATATTTACTATTCATCAATTGGAAGAAACTGTAATCTTATCCTTAATGTTCCACCTGACAGGCGTGGCCTTTTGAATGAAATTGATGTCAGATCCCTTCTCGGATTTAAGAAACTGCTGGATGAGGAGTTTAAGACAGACCTGGCAAGAGGTATGAAAGCTAGCTCTTCATCATCAAGAGGCAGGGGTTATGGAGCTTCAAACGTGAACGACGGTGATCCGGAGACCTACTGGGCTACGCCAGATTCGAAAACCACGGGAGATCTGGTCATTAGCCTTGGGAGAAAAACAGAGGTGAACAGGATTATTCTGCAGGAATATATAAAACTGGGACAAAGGGTACAGGGATTTAATGTAGAAGCTCTTATTGACGGGAAATGGTCATCGCTGGTTGACGGGACAACAATCGGCTATAAGGTTATCCGTAAATTTCCTGCAGTGAATACCGATAAAATAAGAGTATCAATAACAGCAGCCAAAGCCTGTCCGGTAATTTCAAATATTGAACTGTACAGGGCACCAGGGGACTAAAAGGACAAACCGCGATCATCCTGTGGACCAGGAACCTGGGTTTAGTCTAGCTGGAACATCCTGGCAATTTTAATGGCAGCAGAAATTCTTTTTGTCAGACCTGCCCAGTCCTTCTTTTTTATTATCTCTTTTGTTATCAGGTTTGACCCTATGCCCACACAGGTAACACCGGCACTGAACCATTCTCTCAGGTTCTCAAGTGTTGGTTCAACTCCGCCTGTAGGCATGATGTTTGTCCACGGACATGGCCCCTTTACAGCCTTGACAAAATCGGGCCCGCCGACACAGGATCCGGGGAATATTTTGACTATTTCAGCACCCAGCTCTTCCGCATAGTTTATTTCGGAGAGGGTACCACAGCCTGGTGACCACATAATTTTCCTCCTGTTGCATACCCTGGCCATATCAGCATTCAATACAGGCGAAACGATGAAATTCGCACCAGTCTGAATGTATAAAGAAGCTGTCTCTGCATCAACAACCGATCCTGCTCCCATTATAATATCCGGGACCTCCTGTTCTGCCCATTTGTTAAGTTCTGAGAATAATTCATGGGCATAATCACCGCGATTGGTGAACTCAAAAACCCGTATCCCCGCATCAGATGAAGCTTTAATAACACTCCTGCATATTGCAGGATCCTTGTGGTAGAAAACAGGTATTATACCTGTCTCTTTCATTTTATTGTATACTTCTATACGTGTGAATCGTGCCATCTTTTTAGGTTTGAACAAATGTATTTAAAATTATAAGATTTTAAAAGTCAGTACTGTCCATTACGATAATAAAAGCAATAAAATTAATTTATCAGGGAATGCCTCCTTTCTATACCTGACTTTCATCTTCTGACCTTCGGCTTTATTTGCGGGAATCATTATCTTAGCATCTCAAACTCGAACAATGGCACTTAATTATATCTGGATCGCATTCTTTCTGGTTGGTTTCCTGGTAGCACTGGGGCAGCTTATTTTTACAGGTAATATCCAGATCTTCAACGATCTGGTCAATGCAGTCTTTACAAATGCCAAGACGGGCTTTGAGATCTCCCTCGGACTGACAGGTGCACTGACGTTGTGGATGGGATTACTTAAGGTTGGAGAAAAGGGAGGTGTTGTTAAGATACTGGGAAAACTCATTGGCCCTCTTTTTGAAAGGTTATTCCCTGAACTGCCCAGGGGACATCCTGCTTACGGCTCAATAATGCTTAATATATCTGCCAACATGCTGGGACTCGATAATGCTGCCACGCCAGTTGGACTGAAGGCAATGAAGGAGATGCAGGAGGTAAATCCGCATAAAGACACTGCATCAAATGCCCAGATCATGTTTATGGTTCTGAATGCAGCAGGTATTACAATAATCCCGGTAAGTATAATCGTTTACAGGACACAACTTGGAGCCGCAAATCCTGCTGATATATTTATTCCTCTGCTCATTTCCACCTTTGCTGCTAATATAACAGGTATGATCAGTGTGGCAATTGTCCAGAAGATAAACCTGTTAGATAAAGTAATCCTGGCTTATCTGGGAGGACTTACAGCCATTATAGTGGGGATAATATACTATTTCAGTCACCTGCCAAAGGAACAAATATCAAATATCTCAACGTTTGCCGCCAACTTCACACTGATTTTCATTATAGTTCTGTTTATACTTCTGGCACTTATCAGGAAAGTCAATGTGTATGATGCTTTCATAGAAGGGGCAAAGGAAGGTTTCAGCATCGCTATAAAAATAATTCCTTTCCTGGTAGCTATCCTGGTCGCTATCGGGATCTTCAGGGCTTCAGGAACTATGGATTTCATAATAGCCGGTATTGCTAAATTCTTTGCATGGCTGGGTGTTGACACCAGGTTTACAGCCGCTCTTCCAGTGGCTTTTATGAAACCACTTTCAGGGAGCGGGGCGCGTGGATTGATGATAGATGCAATGACAACACATGGCCCTGATTCCTTTATAGGAAGACTGGCCTGTACAATGCAGGGTACAACTGATACAACCTTTTACATTGTTGCTGTATATTTCGGTTCTGTCGGAATTAAAAATACAAGACATGCAGTAGGTTGTAGTTTATTGGCCGACCTGGCCGGATTTACAGCAGCGATATTTCTTTCATACCTGTTTTTCACATAAATACCGGAGGAATGGATGTTCTGACTACATCAATACTCGTTGGCATCAGCATAGTGGCAATTATCATTTTAACTTCAAAAATGAAGTTAAAAGCTTTTGTTGCACTCTTCCTGGTATCTGTTTTCCTTGCATTTACAACCCTGCCGGTCACAACCATAGTGAGTACTTTAAAAGAAGGCTTTGGCAACACTATGGCTTCAATAGGATTCCTGATAATACTGGGAGCTATGATTGGGATAACACTTGACAAGACAGGGGGCACACTTAGTATTGCCAGGTATATATTATCAAAGACTGGAGAAAAAAGGAGTTCACGCGCCCTGGGCATCACGGGATTTATTACCGGTATCCCCATATTTTGCGATTCGGCATTCATAATACTATCCGGGCTTGCAAAATCGTTCAGCTCCAGATCAAAGCTGGCTATGCCTTTTATGGCCACGGTACTGGCCTCATCACTTTATTCAGTGCATTGCCTGATTCCTCCGCATCCGGGGGCTCTTGCTGCTGCAGGTATGTTTGAGGTAAATCTTGGTTATCTGATCATTATCGGAATACTCTTTGCCATCCCAGGGGCCCTTTCAGCATATCTGTGGAGTAAGTGGCTGACCAGGAAAGGTAATTACCCTCCTGCCTCCGAACCTGAATCAGATATGATGATTAATCATGAAAGACTCCCATCACCTTTCCTGTCATTTCTGCCCATCGTAGTGCCACTCCTGCTGATTACCCTCCGATCGCTGATGATATTGTTTGATAAAGGGGGGCAGGGATTGGTTTCAAGGATATTTTATTTACCGGGAGAACCGGTATTTGCCCTGTCGGTGGGTGTTGTCCTGTCATTGTTTCTTATCAGGGGAAAAACGATGGACAAAATCAATTCAATATTTACAGAATCAATTGAGAAAGCAGGACCAATATTAATAGTAACTGCAGCAGGAGGAATGTTCGGGATGGTTATCAGGGAAACAGGTACAGGCGAAGCAATGGGTAAGATGCTGGCAGGTACAAACCTCGGACTACTGGTGCCATTCCTGATCGCAATGGTAATGAAAACAGCGCAGGGATCATCAACGGTGGCAATGATCACAACAGCATCGTTTGTAGCACCCATGCTACCGATACTAGGACTCGATTCTGAAGCAGGCAAGCTTCTGGGCATGCTTGCCATGGGTGCAGGATCTATGCTGATATCCCATGCAAATGATTCCTATTTCTGGGTTGTCTCCAATTTCGCCGGAGTTGATTCTACTGTTAACCTTAAAGTCTATTCCTCTTCTACCATTGTAATGGGTGTAACGATATTTGCATGTATCTGGATAACTTCCCTGGTTATCCTGTAATATTTATTTTTTATAAAGCACTGCACTGAAGGAAGAAATAAATTCAGCTACATATGAATGGCAGGGTGGCATCAGAAGAGATCTTTAGGGCAGGAGTGAAAAGCGTCTCCCCTTCAGGTCTTGTCAGGAAATACCTGGAAATAGATCATAAAGGCATTACAGCAGGAGGAAAATTTTTCAGCTCTGAGATGTTAAATAATGTCTTTGTTGTAGGGGCAGGAAAAGCCAGTGCAATGATGGCAGCCGGGGTAGAAGATATTCTTGGTGATCGTGTGACAGGAGGTCATATAGCGGTGAAATACGGATTCTCCTGTAAGCTCAGTCGCATTAAAATAACTGAAGCCGGGCATCCATCACCAGATGGAAACAGTTTTAAGGCTACTGGCAGAATAATCGATATTGTAAACAAAGCAGGTAGTGATGATCTGGTTCTTTGCCTGATCTCAGGAGGTGGATCATCACTTCTCGCTGATCTGCCGGAAGGTGTCTCTGAGGATAATTTAAAGACACTGAACAATTTGCTTGTTAATTCAGGAGCTTCTATAAGCGAGATCAATACTATCAGGAAACATCTTTCATCCGTTAAGGGAGGGCAGCTGGCGCGTGCTGCATACCCGGCGCAGCTTGTAAGCCTTATCATTTCCGATGTACCCGGTGACCGGACAGATGTGATTGCGTCAGGTCCCACAGTGCCCGATCCGACCACATTTGAGGAGGCTATGGAAGTAATCAATAAGTATGATCTCGGGAAGTCATTACCCCGGGAGATAATGGCACACCTGGTAAAAGGTATCAGGGGTGGTATTCCTGATACCCCAAAACCGGGGGATATGATCTTCAATAAGGTAACAAACATTATTATTGGCAATAACAGGATGGCTCTTGCATCTGCCTGCATGAAAGCACGGGAGTTAAATATTAATCCTGTTATTGTTGATGATCAGTTACAGGGAGATGTAGCAGATGTGGCTGAAAGAATTGTTTCCACTTCCCTGGCTTACCAGTCGGATGAAGCCTGTATCAGGCCTGCCTGCCTTCTTTTTGGAGGGGAGACAACGATCAAAATGACCGGGAAAGGACTGGGAGGAAGAAACCAGCATCTGGCCCTTTTGTGTTCATCGCTTCTGAAAGGCAAACCCGGTATTACGGTACTTGCTGCCGGTACTGACGGAAATGATGGTCCGACAGATGTTGCAGGTGCTGTTGTCGATTCGGAGACTTCCGAGGTGGCCGGTTCCATGCATCTTGATTTGCAGATGTTTATTGACAGTTTCGATTCCTGGCACTTCTTTCATGATGCCGGGGGGCATATAGTCACAGGTCCGACAATGACAAACGTAATGGATATCATTGTAGTAATAGTTGATAAATAATTACAGATGCAACTTGAAAAGTTTTCTCGCTTCATGATTGTTTTAATTATATTTGTTTTTCACCTTACCTGAATTTTTAAATCCTGGTAATGAAAGCCCTTGTTCTGGAGGAATATAAAAAGATGGCATATAAAGACGTGCCGGTACCTGCCATAGGCGATAATGATGTCCTTGTAAGGGTCAGAGCGTGTGGTATATGCGGCTCGGATATACATGGTTTTGATGGGAGTACGGGAAGAAGGGTTCCTCCTCTTATAATGGGGCATGAGGCATCCGGTATTGTTGCAGGGACAGGTCCCGGCGTAAGAGGCTGGAAAGAAGGAGACCGTGTAACATTTGATTCAACAGTCTATCCCCTGAATGACTGGTTCACTCTTGAGGGAAGGTATAACCTCAGTGATAACCGGGAAGTTCTGGGCGTGTCTCCAGGAACTTTCAGACGGGATGGTGCCTTTGCAGACTACCTTGCAGTACCCGAACACATACTCTACAGGATACCCGATAGCGTTACATTTGAACAGGCTGCCATGGTTGAAGGAATAGCCGTGGCTCTTCATTCTGTAAACATATCGGAGGTGAAGACAGGTGACAGGTGTGTTGTGGTTGGTGCAGGTATGATTGGTATCCCGGTCATCAAACTCCTGGGGATATCCGGGGCGTCACAGATAATAGCAATTGATGCTGATCCTGGACGTCTTGACAAGGCTTTAAAGGCAGGGGCAACATCTGCATACCTGGCCAGCGAAGCAGGCCTGGTAACAAAGATTATCAGTATTACGAACAACAGGGGTGCTGATATCTCTTTTGAAGTTGTTGGTAAATCAGAACCGGTGAATCTGGCTGTAGATGTATTGCGAAAGGGAGGCAGGGCAGTGCTGGTAGGCAATGTCTCAGCCACGGTCGATTTCCCTCTGCAGAAGGTGGTAACACGTGAGCTGAGCATTCTGGGAAGTTGTGCCATAAGGGGTGAATATGAAACAGTGCTTAGCCTTATGGAGTCGGGCAGGATAAACGTTGATGACCAGGTATCGGCTGTTGCCCCGCTATCTGAAGGTGCAGAATGGTTTAACAGGTTATATGAGGGAAAGGGAGGATCCGGAAAGGTGATCCTCATTCCATAAGAAATAGAGTATGTCCGGTGGGAAATTTAATATATCGATAGCTGGTTGCAGCAAAGTTGCACATTTGCATGCACAGGCAATTAAAAATATACCAAATGCACAACTGAAAGGTGTCTGGAACAGAACCGGCAGTACTGCTGATGCTTTTGCTGCCAGGTATGGCACTGAGTCTTTTCCGGATGTATCAACAATGGTAAGGGAATGTTCTTCGGACCTTGTTATTGTATGCAATGCTCATCCTTTTCATATCTATCCGGCCGTGGAGGCTGCCAGGGCAGGAGCATGTGTTCTTGTTGAGAAACCGCTGGCATCAGGTCTGAGCGATTGCGACGAGATACTGAAAACCTGCAGAGAGAGTAATGTAAAGCTTGGCGTCATCAGTCAGAGAAGATGGTATGAACAGGCACGTAGGCTTAAGGAAGCCATCGATAATGGTAAAATAGGAAAACCAGTACTGGCTGAGGTGATAATGCTTGGTTGGCGAGACAGGGCATATTATGATTCGGACACATGGCGGGGAACATGGAAGCAGGAAGGAGGAGGGGTACTTGTTAATCAGTCGCCACATCATCTGGACCTGCTCCTGTGGTACATGGGAGAGGTGGATGAGGTGTACGGCATATGGAGGAACCTGAACCATCCGTACATAGAAGTTGATGATACAGCCGTTGCCATTGTTAAGTTCAGGAATGGTGGACTGGCAAGTATTCTGGTTAGCAATTCCCAGAAACCGGGTCTGTATGGGAAAGTTCATGTGCATGGAGATAACGGGGCGTCGGTAGGAGTACAGACCGATGGCGGTGCAATGTTCATTGCAGGAAAGACAGGTGTTGCCGAACCATCAGTGAATGATCTGTGGACCGTTCCGGGTGAAGAAGAGATGCCAGGTGAGTGGGCTAAGACTGATACTGAGCTCTTTAACAGCATAGATCCCACAGTATATTATATACAACGCCAGATAGAAGACTATATCGATGCCATTGAACAGGGAAGGGATCCCCTGGTTACCGGGGAAGACGGAAGACGTACGGTGGAACTCTTTACGGCAATATACCGTTCAACAAGAGACAATATCCCGGTTAAATTTCCGCTTAAGCCTGAGGGAGGAAATGATGGCAGATGACAGATCCATGAATACAAAGATGTAACAGGGTGGTTCAGTGAGCCACGCGATAAATTATTTTTTAAAATTTAATAATATTATTCATGCCGCTTTTAATTATTGTTCTTGGGATTTGCCTGTTGCTTGTCCTGATCATCGTATTAAAATTCAACTCATTTCTTTCATTTGTTATTGTATCGCTGTTAGTTGGTCTGGCTGAGGGTATGAACCTCAACAGTACAATTACATCGATAGAGAACGGCATTGGCAGTACCATGGGCTTCCTGGTACTTATCCTCGGTTTCGGGGCGATGCTTGGAAAGCTCGTTTCGGAAAGTGGTGCTGCCCAGAGAATTACTACGAGGCTGGTTGATTCGTTCGGTATCAGCCATATCCAGCTTGCCCTGATGCTTACCGGGTTTATTGTCGGTATCTCCCTGTTTTATGATGTGGGATTTTTCATTATGATACCACTGGTGTTTACCATTGCGGCAACAACACGTCTGCCACTTCTTTATGTCGGGTTGCCAATGCTGGCATCACTCTCGGTAACACATGGTTACCTGCCTCCACATCCGGCTCCGACAGCTATAGCTGATATGTTCCATGCAGATATAGGTAAGACTCTTTTCTATGGTCTTATAGTAGCCATGCCTGCAATAGTCATTTCAGGGCCTGCCCTTTCCAAGGCGCTGAGCAGGACGAAAGTTAAAGCAAAACCCCTGGCTGAGTTTCTTAATACAAAACCATTGACTGAGGAAGAAATGCCCGGATTCTGGGTAAGCTTTTTTTCAGCTCTTCTGCCTGTTATATTAATTACGATAGCAACAATCGCCGGTTTTGTTCTGCCGGTAACAAGCTCAATGAGGAAAATCCTGGGTTATATTGGTAATCCGGCTTTTGCGATGCTGGTATCGGTGCTTGTGGCCATTTATACTCTGGGTATTGCAAGAGGAAGGAAAATGCCTGAGATAATGAAGTCACTCGCACATTCCGTTACAAGCATTACGATGATAATGCTTCTTATTGCCGGAGCGGGAGCACTTAAGCAGGTTCTGGTAGATAGCGGTGTAAGTAAATATATTGGAGAACTTTTAAGAGAATCAACACTATCACCTCTGTTCCTTGGATGGCTTATTGCAACGGTTTTACGTTTTTGTGTCGGTTCTGCCACTGTTGCCGGCATGACGGCCGCCGGGATCGTTTTACCACTGGTTACAAGCGGTAGCGTCAATCCTGAACTCATGGTACTTGCTGTAGGATCAGGAAGCCTTATGTTCGGTCATGTCAATGACGGAGGGTTCTGGCTATTCAAGGAATACTTTAGCCTGAGCATAAAAGATACTATGAAGACCTGGGTTGTGATGGAAACATCCATTGGGATAACAGGTCTGCTTGGTGTTATGGCGCTCAGCCTTTTCATCCATTGATCCCGGGATCAGTCCTGATATCAGAAATCAATGCAATTAAAAACAAACACAACATATTATGAAAATTAAATTTCAGGGAGCCGCAAGGGAAGTGACGGGCAGTAAGCATCTCATTACAACCTCGAATGGAAAAAGAATTCTTCTTGATTGCGGCATGTTTCAGGGTAAGGGACTTGAGACAGACAGTATGAACAGGGACCTCGGATTTGATCCGGTAACTATTGATCATATAATCCTGACTCATGCTCATATCGATCATTCCGGGCTCATACCATATGTTTATAAACTGGGTTTCAGGGGATCAGTGATATGTACCAGCGCAACAAGGGATCTTTGCGCTATAATGCTGGCCGATTCGGCTTTTATACAGGAACATGATACCATCACTTTTAATAAAAGAAGGGCTAAAAAGGGTCTGCCTCTGGTTACTCCGCTGTATGAACAGAATGATGCCAAGGAATGTATGAAGCTTTTTATCGGGGTGCCGTTAAACATGAAATTCAGGATTGATGAGAATGTGAAGGTAACTTTTACACATACAGGACATATGCTCGGTAGCGGGGCCGCAAACCTGCAGATAACAGAGAACGGCCAGTTGAAGAAAATATCATATACCGGCGACATAGGAAGACCGTTTGACCAGATACTGGCACCTCCACAGCCATTCCCTCAGGCCGACTTCCTTATTACTGAGTCAACATACGGCGACAGGCTTCATCATGATAACAAAATGGCAGAGGATGAACTTTTGCATGTCTTGATCGAAACCTGTGTCGACAAGGGAGGAAAATTGATTATTCCTGCTTTCAGCGTGGGGCGTACACAGGAAATAGTCTTTGCTCTTAATAATTTCTTTAATCAGGGCAGGTTGCCCAAGATCGATATTTTTGTGGACAGTCCTCTTGCCGTTAATGCCACATCTGTTTTCAGGGTACATCCCGAGTGCTATAACGAAGAATTCCTGAGGATAATGGAGAATGATCCGGATCCGTTCGGTTTTGAAAGTCTGTTCTATATAAAACGAGTGGAGGATTCAAAGAAACTGAATGATCATAAGAAACCATGTGTAATTATATCGGCTTCAGGTATGATGGAGGCAGGGCGCGTAAAGCATCACCTGGCTAATAATATTTCAAACCCTAAAAACACGATACTGGCAGTCGGGTATTGTGCACCATCAACACTTGGTGCAAGGATTGTAAGGGGTGACAAGGAAGTTTCGATCCATGGAAATGTGTACGAGGTTAAGGCTGATGTGAGGAAGATTGAAGCATTCAGCGGACATGGTGACTATAAGGAGATGATAAGCTTCCTGGATTGCCAGGATAAGAACGCCTTAACGAAAACCTTCATCGTTCACGGGGAATATGAGACACAGAAGAAATATGCTGATTACCTGCGTTATGATGGCTTCAGTAATATTGAAATACCCGCAAAGGGGCAGGAATTTGAGGCATAGATCCTTCATATGATGAACTTCCTCATCTCTTTCCTTACAACCTTCCAGTCGGGATAGAGTTCTGAAAGAAGTTCATAATACTGCTGCCCGTGGTTAGGATGTGTGAGGTGGCAAAGTTCATGGGTGATTACATATTCAATGTATTTATCAGGAAGCTTAATAAGTTCGGTATTGAGAGTTATTACTCCTTTGGAGGAACAACTGCCCCATCGCCTTTTCATTGTTCTTGTAACGAGTGATGCCGGACTGAAACGTTGATCAGGGTGTTCAGATATCACTCTTGCCATTATGAGCGGAAATATTCTCCGGGCATGTTCCCCGTAGCCTTTGTATAATATTTTCTTTACCGCATCCCGGTCATGAGGGTCACGCGTTCCGATATCTATTGTGTTTTCACCAAAACTGATACCCGGTTTGTCAGATTGTTTAATGTTCATGGTGAGCCTGTTTCCCCTTAACATGTGAGTTTCTCCTGAGCAATAGAGCAATCCGGGCCTGAGAGCCATATTGGTCCTGTAATTATCCCTGTGTTTTATAATCCAACCGGCCTTTTCATTAACTATCCTTTCAACTGTTTTTATCGGTGTTCTCAGGGGAACCCTTATTATGACTGATGCATCCTGCCGAACGCTCAGACCTATTGATCTTCTTCTTGAATAAATGATTGTCAGGTCTATGCCCGAGATATGTCGTACCTTGCTTTCTCTGCTCATCAGAATATTTTATGGGTTTAAAATTCTGTTTCTGCAAAGGAAACAAACCTGTAATTTTTATGTTCCAGGAAGTTGAGAACAGTATCAAGCCTGAGATAGAACTTGTCTTTTCTTCTCGGATCTGTTCCGGGATGAATAAGCAGGATGTACCCGTTAAAGCCTTTTAGATTTTCATATGTAATAAGGTCTTTCATAAGTGAATCGCTTGAATAATATGGTTTGCCTTTTTCCGGGTATGTCCAGTCCTGGCTTGTTTTAGTTCCGGATGAAATATTGACAAGCCTGAGACCATATTCTTTTGCCCAGGCTGATATAGTATCATTGTACCATTCGTATGGTGGCATAAAAATGGAGGCTTTCTCCTTTTTTATTCCGAACCTGGAGAGAGCTCTGTAGTTAATATCCAGGTCATTCATGAACTCATTCTTTGATACAAGAAGTGAGTCCCTCTTTTCCCATGAGCAATAGAGAAGATGTTTCCCGGAGTGTGGTCCGATATAATGACCGTCGTCTATGAGCTTTTTGATAATATCTTTATTGCCTGGTGTGTTAATGAAATCACCGGTCAGGAAGAATGAAGCCTTTATCCCGTGTTTTTTCAGGGTAGCTGTGATTACATCGAAGCCATCGCGGAAATCGTGGGCAGTAAAGCAGAGATATATATTTCTTTTCGTTGTATCCATTCGTATGACGGCACCTTTTGACAGTATGGTATTTTCAAAGGTATTGATCGTGCCACCTACGGAAGACATGGATGAAAGGTAATAAACAAGACACGCCGTACCATCCATAGTACATTCATTGGTGGAGTAGTCGGCATGGTCGTCGTGGTACACGGCCAGGCTTGTCTGGAAAGGAGCATATTCGTCCGTGTCTGCAAGAGATATGTACTTAAGCGATTTGAAGATGGAGGCATATACGGGTCCGTCCACCAGTCCGCCGGGAACCTGTCCACCCTTTACCACGTATGAAGAATGTGAATCTTCAGGATAGTCACCATCAGCGGGTAATCCTACAATCATACTTGTCCCCCAGGGATTGCATCCGAAGAGCCAGTCGCGGTGAGCCGCTTCCAGTTCAGCATATGTGCTGTCTCCTGTTATACCGGCATAGAGGTGTGCCTGTGTAAGCAGTGCAGCGACAAGGTTGTCCGAACACCATATAAAGGGGACTCCTACAAGGAAAGGATTCTTTTTGGCCTTATTCATGATCCTTTCGAGTCCTTTTCTCATATACCCCGCAAATTCAGTATCTGTACCGGTATTCTTTTGTCTTGCAATTCCCGGATGGCCCATATTAACAAAAGGATACCACTGGTAATGTCTTGCCGTATCTGCTCCCATCCAGGGAGTAACAGGCTCTTTCCTGCCAAAATTGATGGCATAGTTAAGATATTTCTTATTACCAGTAAGGTTATAAAGCTCAATAGCAGCTAGTTCCATGTCATCTGTCCAGTTATCTTCCTCATAGAAATAAGGAGCTGTTCCTGGAGCAGTCTGGCAGGCTCCGGGATTTTTTAAACCATAGTCAAAAGCAGCAATGGCTTTGTTTTTCATCAGCTCAGCATACTCCGGTTCCCTGTTCATATATACTTCAGCACCCCTTGCAAAAGCTGATGCATACTTACCTGCTGTTGAGGCAATGCCAGTTGTCCTGTTTTTATACCTGAACAGACCCTGGGGCTTTCCTGTGCACATGTAAACGGGTCTCTCGGCTCCTTTCCCGTAATTGGCCGTATCCTGGTCAGGGTACCTGAAACCTATATGATCACGGTCGTCGGCAATCTGGTTAAACATGACACCCGGTCCCGGATTCATCTTAATTAGCCAGTCAAGACCCCACCTGCTTTCGTTCAGGACATCCGGAATGCCATCTGTGCCTGGTATCCCGTTAGCCTGGTACATATCAGTAAAAGCTCCCGGGTTTTCAGAATAGGCAAAAAGCATCTGGTACACTGCGTTGGCCGATGTGGCTACATATTGAAGATAATCGGCTGCATCGTGCCAGCCTCCTGTAACATTAATATGAGCCGAATCATTTTTGCTGTCATAAATCTCGTATCCATCGTGAGTATGGCAGGAATCGCGTATATACGGATTATAACCGCACCTTTGCTGCCTCATATAGTTAAGAAGAAAATCAGCTGTTCCGTTATATACATCCCCTCCAATCCTGAATGGTGGAGTTGATGCATTAGCGGCGATAATGAAATAAGTGCCGCTTTTTTTCAGACTCGTGAATGGCAACCTGTAACAACTGACAAAAGGATCGAGCGAAGGGGCCTTTACCGGGTTACTCCCTGTGAATACTACGTCACCAGATTCTGCGTCCATAACCTGGTATTTCTCAAGTGTTACAGGCTGCTTACTGAGGAACACAGCTACCTTTATATCATTGTTCCTGTAACCCAGCTGGTTTATGCGTATCCATTCTTCCTTGCTTTTGCTGCAGGAAACAGAAAGGATGAGAAAAAGCAGTGTTGCTATGTTTATTGATCTGTTCATATTGCAGGTTTTTCTACCCCCTAATTTAAAAACTATATTTATATCTCATACCCTGGGATTAATATATAAAGAAGCCGTCTTAAAAGTCAGTTTTAACCACAAAGTGCTTAAAGGCTACACTAAGCACGTCTGAACGAATTCATTCCTGCAGGCTTTGTGGTTTAAATTTGTACCTTTTGAGACAATCTCGGGATGGTGGTTCTTAGAACAGACCCGGAAATGTTAAATATTTCTTAAAGTAGTGGAGTTGCGCAATAAAATCATGCTTATATATGTCTTACAATTGAAAACACGGAAAAAGGAAGAAGGCAGGTAAGCGAATTTATTATCACAATATATCTCAGATTGCCGCCCTCCCTGTTAAATTGGTTTGATGAATTTTTAGGTTAGGTATTAAACCAAGTCTTCAAGGTTAGATGGTTAGGTTAAAATAGGGGAGGGTAATCTTAAACGGGTGCAGAAATCTCTAGCACCCGTTCCTTTTTTATATGAATTCAGCAGTGATTACTGTTCCTCCTCCGGTCGTAAGGTAATAAGTGTAATTTCAGGAGGCATCCAGATACGGAACGGGACTGACAGTACACCAAGCCCGCGGTTTACATACTGGAACTGGTTTCCTTCCCTGTATAGCCCGTTCCAGTGGGGGTAGAAGTATTTTGCGGGGCTCCACCTGAATTTTTTTGTGAGTATGCCCATTTGCATCCCGTGTGTATGACCAGATAATGTAAGATTGATATCTGTTTTGCCAACAACATCTTTTTCCCATTCATTGGGATCATGACTCAGGAAGATCTTAAAGTCAGTTTTTAGAGTGTCGAGCCCGCTTATGGCATCCTTAAGGCTGCCATGTATCATATGGGGATGCCTGCCAACTGTAATAATACCGATAAGGGCTACCCGTGCCTGTCCTATACTGATTATCCTGTAATCATCATTAAGCACAGTGTATCCGGAAGATTCGACCATGTTATTCATTATCAACACGTCGTTTTCCCTGTCGGCTTCAGTGTAGTAAGGATCATATGTTCCGAAATCGTGATTGCCAAGCACTGCAAAATTTCCATAGCGGCTATGAGCCTTTGCAAGGATAGTATCGTTGCGGTCATACTCTCTCCATCCTATAGTTACGAAATCCCCGGTGTTGAGAATAAGGTCGGGCCTGTAGGAAGTTATTCTTTCCATGACATCCTGCAGTACTTTTTTATGGTGGTAAAAAGTAGAGAGATGCAGGTCGGATATCTGTGCTATTGTCAACCCGTTAAGATCTTTATTTAAGTTTTTGATCCTTATCGTTACGTGCTCTGTTTTAAAATTGAACCTGCCCCTGAATGTACTGAAACCGAGTACTACCAGGAATATGGCCATGATCAAAATGCCTGCATCTGTTGCCCTTTTTGAGTAGCCTCCGCTTTTTATCTTTGACAGTTTTCCTGAAAAATGCAGGATAATCAGTATTATCCTGGGAACAACAACTGCAGACACCATCCCCCGGAGATTCATCAGCATCCATATATTGCGTGGATTATCATAATAACCGCTATAGGTAGATGTCTCAAAATAGAGGATCCATATCCAAAGGCTGAGAACTGAATGTAAGAGCAGGGAGATGTAATAAATCGGCTTTGAGTTGCTGAAAAATCGCTGGCGAAGAACAGCCAGAGAAAAGATCTCGGAAAGGATAAGAATAACCAGTAATATCATCAGCATAGTTTTAAACAAATTTAACCATTTATTATTTACTCCGATTATTCTTACATTAGCAGGAAACAATTTTATTTAAGTATGACTGAAGTAAAATTTTATGATCCTGAATTTCATCCGGATGGAGTGTTAACTTATTCTGTAATTGCCGCAAAATTTGGTGAAAAATGGATATTTGTGCGTCATCACAACCGGCAGACCTGGGAAATCCCGGGAGGCCATATTGAAAAAGGGGAAACACCTGATGAGGCAGCCGGACGGGAACTGGCTGAGGAAACAGGTGCTATGGAATTTGATCTTAATTGTGTCTCAACCTATTCAGTCAAAAAAAACGGGGAGACGGGATATGGCAGGCTTTATCTTGCCAATATTTATGAACTCGGACCAATACCTGACAGATCTGAAATTGCAGAAATAACTTTTCTTGAAATGATACCTGAACGGCCTACACATCCCGATATCCAACCACATCTTTTCAGGAAGATCATGGATTATATCGCTTCCGGGCAGTGATATCAGGTATATTCAAAACTTGCTCTTTTGAGCCACTTTCCCCCGGGTAATTTTGTTATTCTTTTTGCCACCTTACTGCTTATCTAATGTTCCACCGGTAAGGCAGAGCCCCGGTGGGCTTGTTTATCAGGATACCTGGCTTCCTGCTTTCCTGCTTCCTAAGGTCCTTAAAATGAACATTACCCGTTAAACAAAAAAAGATTCGACTTGTTAATAATATAACAATAAATCATATTTATCATATTAACTGTTTGATCTTACGTTTTTTTAGAAATTTGTGATAAAGGGCAACCTGCTTCATGTAACCAAAAATTATTCTTATTATATTATGAAATTACCAGGAAAAACAGTGGAACGATTAAGTGAATACAGAAGGACACTTCTGGAATGTCTTAATGAAAACCGTAACTATATCTTTTCCCATGATCTTGCGGCCAGGCTTCATATAACTGCAGTTCAGGTACGGCGCGATCTTATGCTCATCGGCTATTCAAGTGTTCTCAGGAAAGGATATGATGTCAGGGAGCTTATTGATACAATCGGTCAGATTATTGATTCAGAAGCTAGTATGAATGTGGCTGTTATAGGAATGGGTAATTTTGGTAGAGCTGTAGCCGGATATTTTAAAGGAAAGAGATCAAAATTGAACCTGATGGCTTCATTTGATGTTGATCCCCAGAAAGTGAACAAGGTGATATCGGGTGTCAAATGTTATTCATACAACGAAGTTGAAAAGATGATTGCGGACCTTGACATAAGCATCGCCATACTGACAGTACCACCCGATGTGGCCAGGGAAATAACAGAAGACCTGGTCCGGTCCGGAATAAAAGGCATCCTCAATTTTACAACGATACCCCTTAATGTTCCATCGGGAGTGCACCTTGAGGAATATGATATGATAACCTCAATTGAAAAGGTTGCATATTTTGTTAAGAAGAATAAAGCATAGGTTAAGGTTAAATGAACATCTTCAATGGTTTTGAATCAGCCAGGGGGATCAGTAATCCTGTGGTCACGACAGGATCATTCGACGGTGTACATGCTGGGCATAGAACAATACTGAGAAGACTTCAGAAACTGGCTGAAATGATCGGCGGGGAATCGGTACTTATCACATTCGATCCACATCCTCTGAAAGTTCTTTATCCCGCTACTATCGGGAAGAACCTTAAGCTGATATGTTCACAGGAAGAAAAGCTTGAGCTTCTCAGTAAAACAGGAATTGACAATGTTATCATTGTAACGTTCACCCTGGAGTTTTCAAAAACCACAAGCGAACAGTTCGTAAAAGAATATCTTCATGATATTTTGCATGCAAAGGTTGTTGTGGCAGGCTTTAACCATCATTTCGGTTTCAATAAGGAAGGAGATTACAGGCACCTGTGGGGCTGGCAGGAGAAATATGATTTTATTGCCGAAGAGATACCCGAGCAGGAGGTGCATCATGAAACGGTTAACTCTTCCATGATACGACAGGCAATAAGCGAGGGATATATTCAAAGAGCCAATGCTTATCTTGACGATTATTACATGGTGATGGGCATGCCTGCACCGGCAAATATAATAAATCCGGTTACTCCTGGTCTCATGAGGATTATGGTAACAGAACCTTTAAAATTACTGCCTCCGGGAGGAATATATGCAGTTTCAGTACGCGAAGGATCGTCCTATTCGAGGGGAATGGTAATAGTACACAAAAACAAAGAAAGTGAAACTGAAGTCTTGCTTGACATATTCGATCCGGCGTCCTTTTCTCTGAAAAAAAGCCTTTCTGTATTATTTCATAAAAAGATAAGAGGCGCTGTTGACTTCCGCTCGAAAGAATCGGTGCTTGCGTTGAGAAGCGCAAAAGATGAGATTTCCGAATTGATTTTCTGATAATAATCATATTCCATCCTTTTATTATTACTTACCTTTACATGTTAATTTAAATACAACGTGTTCATGAGGTTTTCCCCTGAAAAATTAAGTATCCCTGATAAAAGGATGAGACAATTTATAGATCCTCAGGAAATATGGGATCTTATTAATAATACGAAGCCTGATAAGCAGCGTGTAAGGGATGTTATCGCTAAATCACTCGACAAGCACAGACTTACCATGGAAGAGACGGCAGTACTTGTCAATGCAGTTGGAACGGACCTGGTTGATGAGATTAAAGAAGGGGCAAAAGATCTTAAACGAAGAGTCTATGGTAACCGTATAGTACTTTTTGCTCCCCTGTATGTGGGTAACAAGTGTGTAAATAATTGTAAATACTGTGGTTTCAGGGTATCAAATGCCGAAGCAATAAGAAAGACTCTGACAGATGATGAGATCACAAGGGAAGTGGAGGCACTTGAAGACAATGGACAGAAAAGACTGATACTTGTATACGGTGAACATCCCGATTATTCTCCTGAATACATTGCACATACTGTAAAGCTGGTATACGGTATAAAGAAAGGAAACGGGGAGATCAGGAGGGTCAATATCAATGCCGCTCCTCTCGAAATAGAGGGATTCCGGACTGTTGGCAATGCCGGTATCGGTACATACCAGGTGTTCCAGGAAACTTATCATCCTGAGGCATATAAGTGGTATCACCTGGGTGGAAAAAAGAAGGATTTTGAGTACAGGCTCACCGCACTTGACAGGGCCCAGGAAGCCGGTATAGACGATGTTGGTATTGGTGCATTATTCGGTTTGTACGACTGGAGATATGAAGTACTCGGTCTGGTGCGCCATACAAACCACCTCGAAGCCTGCTATAATGTGGGACCACATACAATCTCATTCCCAAGGATAAAGGATGCAACTACCCTCAATATGGAAACCAACTTTCAGACAGACGATGAGGATTTCAAGAAACTGGTTGCCATCCTGAGGCTGGCTGTCCCGTATACAGGGCTTATACTTACTGCCAGGGAAAATCCTGATGTAAGGAGGGAAGTACTCCAGTACGGGGTATCCCAGATTGACGGAGGAACAAAGCTTGAGCTGGGATCATATTCTGACTCCCATAATGAAGAGCAGAACCTGAACCGCGAACAATTTAAAATAAATGATGCCAGGTCACTCGCCGAGGTCATCGATGAGCTTCTTGCCAATGATTATATTCCTTCATTCTGTACATCTTGTTACAGGATGGGTCGTACAGGAGAACATTTTATGGAGTTTTCTGTGCCCGGATTCATAAAACGTTTCTGCACTCCCAATGCAATTCTTACTCTCTCAGAATATATCTGCGATTATGCAAAAGGAGAAACAGTGAATAAAGGATGGGAAGTGATTGAAAAAAATCTTCAGAAACTGGATTCTACAGTAATAGCCAGTACAAGGGACAAAATCGAAAGGATAAAGAAAGGAGAGAGGGACCTG